>Ga0160448_100133_pt1 | contig 35801 bp, 27 predicted proteins | sample HID1973M_E1MG_FD_108269 | JGI IMG/M metagenome (GOLD analysis project Ga0160448, IMG submission 108269) | Enriched mosquito-associated microbial communities from UW Madison campus, WI, USA - HID1973M_E1 MG | ecosystem: Host-associated > Arthropoda: Insects > Digestive system > Unclassified ...
CAGGTGACCGGTTTCGGCGAAGGCGATGGCCGCCTCCATGGTGGTGGCGTCGAGGATTTCGCCGATCAGGATGACGTCCGGCGCTTCGCGCATCGCGTTCTTCAGCGCGTTGTGGAAGGCGTGTGTGTCCAGGCCTACTTCGCGCTGATTGACGATCGACTGCTTGTGCTTGTGCAGGTACTCGATCGGATCTTCGATGGTCAGGATGTGACCGGTGGTGCTGGAGTTGCGATGGTCGATCATCGAAGCCAGCGTGGTCGACTTGCCCGAGCCGGTGGAGCCGACGATCAGCACCAGCCCGCGCGGGGTCATGATGATGTCCTTCAGCACCGGCGGCAGGTGCAGCTCCTCAATCGAGGGAATCACGCTGCGGATGGCGCGGATGACCATGCCCACTTCGCCGCGCTGCTTGAACACGTTGACGCGGAAGCGCCCGGCGTCCTGCAGGGCGATGGCCATGTTGAGCTCCAGCTCGCGCTCGAACGTGGGCACCTGGCCCTCGTCCATCAGCGAGTAAGCAATCTTCTTGACCATACCGGCCGGCAGGCCGGTGTTGCCCAACGGGTACAGTTTGCCTTCAATCTTGATGTAGACCGGCGCCCCGGTGGTCAAAAACATGTCCGAGGCGTTTTTCTCGGTCATCAGCTTCAGGAAATAGCCGATGTCCATATGCAAGCATCCCCAATGTGGCGGCCACCATTGCAACAGCGCCGCAGGCTTCCGACAATGGCCGCGCGATCCCCTGATACGACACGGCACCCAGATGATTCGTAGCTTCGCACAATTCCGTAGGCCCCTGCATGTGATGGCCGCCTCACTCGCGCTCATGCTTGCGTGCGTGGGCGTGGCAAATGCCCAGCAGGCGCCCATCCCTGAAGTGGACACCGCCCGCCAGGCCGTGGACCGCGCCGACCAGGCCGATGCCGATCAGTACGCGCCCGAGCCCATGGCCCGCGCGCGCAACCTGTTGGCCCAGGCACAGCAGGCGCAAAGCAACCGCGACAAGAAAGATGCGATTGAGTTCGCCCTGCGCGCCTCGGCCGATGCGGACCTGGCACGCGCGCTGAGCCAGGAAGCCCTGGCCAACAGCGAGCTGCAGCATCGACGCGCGGAGATTTCAGACCTGCAACGCAAGCTCGGCACCGAGGATCGCCAATGACCGCATGGACTCGCCTGGCCCTGGCCACCGCCCTGAGTCTGTCGGCGATCGGCGCCGCCGCCGCCGCTGACAATCCGGTGGTGGTCCAGCTCAGCCAGCGCCTGCGCGCGCTGCAAGCCGATCCCACCACCACGGATCTGGCCGCCTTTGAGCGCCTGCAGGCGCAGCAGGCAATTGCTGATATCGACGAAGTCCGCCGTGGCCAGCGCGAGCGCGCCCAGTATGTGGCTCAACGGCGAGTTGAAATTGCCGAAGCGGTAGCCCGCACCCAGGCCGCCCAGCGCGAGCTGTCCCGGCTGGACCGAACCCGCAGCGAATTGCTGGTGGAAGCCAGCCGTCGCGACGCCGAACGCGCGCGCCAGGAAGCCGACCGTCTGCGCCTGCAGGCGCAAATCCAGGCCGAGGAAACCGAACGCCTGCGCCAGGCCGCCGAAGCCGAAACCCTGGCCCGGCAAGACGCCGAGCTGGCCCTGACCAGCGTGGCCGGGCAGCAGTCCGCGCGCCTGAGCGCGGCCCGGCAGAAAGAAGCCCGCCTGGCCCGCGAAGAGGCCGAGCTGGTGGCCGGCACCAAGCTCCCGGCCTCCAAGTTCGAGGCACGCGGTGAGGTGTTCACCCTGCCGGCGTCGTTGTTTGCCAGTGGCAGCGCCAAGCTGTCGGCCAGCGGTCAGGACAGCATCAACGCGCTGGCGGCTTATTTGCAGGCCAGCCCCAAGGCCAAGGCGCGCATCGAGGGCTATGGCGACAAGCAAACCAATGGGCAGCGGCGGGCCGATGCGCTGCGTGACGCCCTGGTCGCCGCCGGTGTGCCCAAGGCCCGCTTGCAGACGGCCGGTAAGGGCAGCGGCAGCAGCGCCAAGGCCGCCGAGTTCATCGTGACGCAGTAATTTCAGCTTCTAAATCAATCGGTTGCACGAAACCATGCGGGTTCCAGGCGCGGACGCTGAACCGCAGCGATCACAGCAAATCGCTGGCTGATCAGTCACTTGCGTCAGGCCTTGCGAGGCCTGAAATCGGGGAGTAGGGTCATATTCCCAGGTGGCTTCCGTCGCCTGGCTCACCGGAGAGAAGCGAGCCGATGAAGCAGTACAGCCCCCACGAGGAGATCAGCCCCGACGGCCAGGTCCGTACGGGTGGTTCCGGTGGAGGCCGCCGCCCGTCCAATCGAAGCTCCGATTTCCAACGCCCCGTGCCGTAAGGCCGGGGCGTTTGTATTTCTGCTGAAGGAGGTATCCCCATGTTCGAAGGTCAACCGCAGGCTGAAATCGATGCACTGATCAAGGCCGACCCCGAATTCAAGCAGCTGTACCAGCGCCATCGCGAACTCGACAAGAAGGTCGCCGATGCCGAACTGGGCGTGCTGCCCATCGATGACAACCTGTTGGGCCAGATGAAGCGCGAGAAGCTCGTCGCCAAGCAAAGGTTGATCCGGATTTACGACGCCAAGCCTCACTGACGCCTCTTTATCGTCGCGAGCGGCGACGGCCTCCTCGTCGGCCGTCGCCGCTCGCGTCACTCGAATGCGATAATCGGGCCTCCATCTCCTTCCGGATGCGCAGGCCCGCATGGCGATTCACTCCTCTGTTCTCCAGCTGATCGGCAAAACGCCGATCGTCCGTGCCCAGCGCCTGGACACCGGCGTGTGCGAGCTCTTCCTCAAGCTGGAGAGCGCCAATCCCGGCGGGTCCATCAAGGACCGCATTGGCTTGTCGATGATCGAAGCCGCCGAAAAGCGTGGTGACCTCAAGGCCGGCGCAACGCTGGTGGAAGGCACCGCCGGCAACACCGGCATCGGCCTGGCGCTGGTGGCCCAGCAAAAGGGCTACAAGCTGATCCTGGTGGTCCCCGACAAGATGAGCCGGGAGAAGATCTTCAACCTCAAGGCGATGGGTGCCGAGGTGGTGCTGACCCGCTCCGATGTGGCCAAGGGTCATCCGGAGTACTACCAGGATCTGGCCGCGCGCATCGCCCAGGAAACCCCGGGCGCCTACTTCATCAACCAGTTCGGCAATCCGGACAATCCGGCCGCGCACGAATTCGGTACCGGCCCGGAAATCCTGGAACAAATGGACGGACAGCTTGACGCCATCGTGTTCGGCTGCGGCAGTTCCGGCACCATGACCGGTCTGTCGCGCGCCTTCGCCAAGCACGCGCCCAATGTGGAATTTGTGCTGGCCGATCCGGTGGGTTCAATCCTGACCGAGTACATCAACGAAGGCACGCTGAGCGAGAAGTCCGGCAGCTGGCTGGTGGAAGGCATCGGCGAGGATTTCCTGCCCGAGATTTCCGACTTCACCCGGGTCAAGAAGGCCTATTCGATCACCGATCGCGAGAGCTTCCTGACTGCGCGCGACCTGTTGGCCAAAGAGGGCATCCTCGGTGGCTCGTCCACCGGCACCCTGCTGGCAGCGGCGCTCAAGTACTGCCAGGAGCAGACGACGCCCAAGCGCGTGGTCGTGCTGGTGCCGGACACCGGCAACAAGTATCTGTCCAAGATGTACAACGACTACTGGATGCTCGATAACGGTTTCATCGATCGTCCGCAGTACGGCGACCTGCGCGATTTGATCCTGCGCCCGTACAGCCAGCGCGACACCGTGGTTGTGTCGCCAACCGACCTGCTGACCACCGCCTACCAGCGCATGAAGTTGTACGACGTCTCCCAGTTGCCGGTCATGCAGGGCGACCGCCTGGTCGGCATCGTCGACGAAAGCGATGTGCTGTTGCATGTCTACGGCGATGAGGCGCGCTTCCGCGATCCGGTGTCCACGGCCATGGTCAGCAAGTTGGACAGGCTCGACGTGCGCTCGCCGATCGAGGCGTTGCTGCCAGTGTTTGATCGCGGCCAGGTCGCGATCATCACCGACGGCGACGCCTTCCTGGGCCTGATTACCCGCATCGACCTGCTCAACTACCTGAGACGGCGCGCCCAGTAAAGCCATCCCAGCCCATCCGGGGGCGTGCATGAGGACGGCACGTTAAGGATCGACTGATAGAATTCGAGGTCGATTTAAAAGGATTTCCTATGTCGGCATCCCACCACGACCGCGACGCCAGCTCTTACGCGCTGGCGACCCTGGCCATCCATGGCGGCCAGTCGCCCGATCCCAGCACGGGCGCGGTGATGCCGCCCATCTACGCGACCTCGACCTACGCCCAGGCCAGCCCGGGCGTGCACCAGGGTTTCGAGTACTCGCGTACCCATAACCCCACGCGCTTTGCCTATGAGCGCTGCGCCGCCGCCCTGGAGGGTGGCAGCCGCGGTTACGCCTTTGCCTCGGGCATGGCCGCCACCTCGACGGTGCTGGAACTGCTGGACAGCGGCAGCCATGTCATTGCCATGGACGACTTGTACGGCGGCAGCTACCGCTTGTTCGAGCGCGTGCGCAAGCGCAGCGCCGGTCTGGCTTTCAGCTTCGTCGACCTGACCGACGTGGCCGCGTTCGAGGCGGCGATCAGCCCGGAAACGCGCATGGTCTGGATTGAAACCCCGACCAACCCGATGCTGAAGATCGTCGACATCGCCGCCATCGCCGAGCGCGCGCGCAAGCGCGGCCTGATCGTGGTGGTCGACAACACCTTCGCCTCGCCGATCCTGCAGCGCCCTCTGCAACTGGGCGCGCACCTGGTCATGCACTCGGCGACCAAGTACCTCAATGGCCACTCCGACATGGTCGGCGGCCTGGTGGTGGCGGGCGATGACGCCGAGTTGGCCGAGCAATTGGCTTTCCTGCAGAACTCCATTGGCGCGGTGCAGGGGCCGTTCGACAGCTTCCTGGCCCTGCGTGGCCTGAAGACCCTGCATCTGCGCATGCAGGCGCATTGCCAGAATGCACAGGCGTTGGCCGAGTGGCTGCAGGGCCAGGCGGCCATCGAGCAGGTCATCTATCCGGGCCTGGCCTCGCATCCGCACCACGCCTTGGCGGGCAAGCAGATGCAGGGTTACGGCGGCATCATTTCCATCGTGCTCAAGGGCGGTTTTGAAAGCGCGCGTCGCTTCTGCGAGACCACCCGACTGTTCACCCTGGCCGAATCCCTGGGCGGGGTGGAAAGCCTGGTCAATCACCCGGCGGTTATGACGCATGCCTCGATTCCACCGGAGCGTCGCGCCGTGTTGGGCATCAGCGAAGGTCTGGTGCGTTTGAGCGTGGGGGTGGAGGCCTTGGCGGATCTGCAGGCCGACCTGGCCACCGCGTTGCAGGAATCGTCGGGCACGCGCGGCTGATCCGGCGACCATGCCCCGCCACCGCCTGGATCAGGTCCTTGTCAGCCTGTCGGCCTGGATCCGGCGCCAGCCCTGGATGCGCGCATTCGCACGCCGCTTGCCCGCCAGCTGGCGTGGCCAGGCCGGGCAACGCCTGCATGCGGCGGCGGTGGAGCGCCTGCGCTTCGCCGACAGCCACGACTGGCCGTCGCCTGCCGCCGCCGCCGCTTTGGCGCCCGCGCCAGGCCGTCGTGGCTCTGCGCCGGGGATCAACCTGGTCGGCTACCTGCGCGGCGAGTTCGGCTTGGCCGAAGCCGCCCGCTTGTATGCCGGCGCCATGATCGGCCAAGGTTATGACGTCGCCTTGCGCAGCGTTGAGTTAGCGTTGCCGCACGGCTGGGACGACCGCAGCCTGGAGCCGTGGATCAGCGATCAGATGCCGCACGCGCACACCCTGGTGTTCGTCAATCCCGACTACCTGCCGCAGGTTGCGCAGTCGTTGCCGTTGCGGCGCGATGCGGACCATCGCCTTTACGCGTGCTGGTTCTGGGAACTTGAAACCGTGCCGGCGCATTGGCAGGCCGCGATTGATTCGGTCGACGGCATCCTGGTGGCATCGCGCTTCGTCGAGTCGGCCCTGCGTGCGCGCACCGACAAGCCGGTACTGCGGGTGCCGTTGCCGGTCGCCGAACCGTTGACGGTCGCGATGTCGCGCGCAGACTTCGGTCTGGAAGCAGACAAATTCATCTTCCTCTGCATGTTCGACTTCCACTCGGCGATTGAGCGCAAGAATCCCTTCGCCGTCATCGAGGCCTTCCGCGCGGCATTTCCGCCCGAGCGCGATGATGTGCGCCTGTTGATCAAGAGCAGCAACGCGCAGGCTGCGCCGGATCAACTGGCCCGGCTGCTGGCCGCCATCGGCGGCGACCGCCGCATCCTCCTGCGCGATCAGCACCTGCATCGCAGCCATCTGCACGCCTTGCAGGCCTGCTGCGACGCCTATGTGTCACTGCATCGCGCCGAAGGATTTGGTCTGGTCATGGCCGAGGCCATGGCGCTGGGCAAGCCGGTGATCGCCACCGCCTGGTCGGGCAATCTGGAATTCATGAATCACGACAACAGTCGGCTCATTGGCTATCAGCTGGTGCCCGTGCCTGCCGGCGCCTACCCGGACGCCGAAGCTGCGCGCTGGGCCGAGCCCGACATCAGCGCTGCAGCGGCCGCCATGACCGCCCTTGCCGACGACCCGACGCAAGCTCGCGCGCTAGGCGAGCTTGCGCGCGCGTCCGTTTTGCAACAGTTGTCCGCAGAGCATGCGGCCGCGCAGATCCATGACTGGATTAAGGGCCAGGCCGGCGCGGCCCACGATAATTCCCCACCCGCACATCACGATCAACAAGTGAGTCACCCGTGAGAGACCTGCTCCGAGCCATCTACGCCTATCGGCTCTTCATCGTCTCGTCGATCAAGAACGAGCTGCACCTGCGCTTCGTGCGTAGCAAGCTGGGCGCGTTGTGGATCGTCATCCACCCGCTGATGCAGGTGCTGATCTTCGCTTTGATCCTGTCCGAAGTGCTTTCGGCCAAGCTGCCTGGAATCAACAACAAATACGCCTATGCGCTTTATCTGATGGCTGGCACCTTGTGCTGGGCGCTGTTCTCAGAAACCATCTCAAAATGTCTGACCCTGTTCATCGACAACAGCAATCTGCTGAAGAAGATGGCTTTTCCCAGGGTCTGCCTGCCGCTGATCGCGGCGGGCACTGCGCTGGTGAACAACCTGATGCTGTTGGTGGCAATCCTTGCCGTGTTTGCCGCTTTGGGACACGTGCCAGACATCCAGATCGTCTGGCTGCCCATCTTGATCCTGATCACGCTGATGCTTGCCATGGGCGTTGGATTGCTTTTGGGAACCTTGAATGTGTTCATGCGCGACATCGGCCAGGTGGTCCCCGTCATCTTGCAGGCACTATTCTGGCTGACCCCCGTGGTCTACAACATCGACATCCTCTCGCAAGGGGTGCAGCGATGGTTCAGGCTGAATCCCTTGCTTCCACTGGTTACCAGCTACCAGAACATCCTGGTCTACGGCAAATCTCCGCTCTGGTCCGAGCTTGCGATCCTGGTGGGTGTCTCTTTCCTCTTGCTGCTGTTCGCGTTGTTGGTGTTCCGCCGTGCCAGCCCTGAAATGGTGGACGTGCTATGAGCGGCCAACTGCATGTCCGCGGCGTAGGCAAGGTGTACAGGAGGTGGCGCAGCGAGTGGCTTAGAATTGCGTCCTGGCTTGGCTTCAAATCGTCCAGCGCGGAAGAGAACTGGGTGCTCAGAGACGTCAGCTTCAGCATTGGCCCGGGAGAAGCGGTCGGCATCATCGGCCAGAATGGCGCGGGCAAAAGCACACTGCTCAAGCTCATCACGGGTACCGCGCAACCCAGTGAAGGCAGCGTGCTAAGGACAGGTCGCATATCGGCGATCCTGGAGTTGGGGATGGGCTTCAATCCAGACCTGACAGGTCGCCAGAACGCACTCCACTCTGCAGGCCTCATGGGTTACAGCCAGGCCGAGATTGACAAAGCCTTGCCCGGAATCGAGGACTTTGCCGAGATAGGTGAGTACTTCGATCAACCCGTTCGGACCTACTCGAGCGGCATGCAGGTGCGCGTGGCCTTTGCAGTGGCAACGGCTTTCAAGCCCGACTTACTGATTGTGGACGAAGCCTTGTCGGTGGGGGATAGCTACTTCCAGCACAAAAGCTTTGATCGCATGCGTAGATTCCGCGAAGAGGGAACTTCGATCATGCTCGTCTCGCACTCAATGGGTGATGTGCGGACGCTCTGCGACCGGGTGATTCTCCTGGACCAGGGAAGGGTCATCAAGGAAGGGGAGCCCGAGGCGGTAGTGGACTACTACAACGCACTCATCGCCGAGAAAGAAAGCCGCGCGGAGACCATCGAACAAAAGCGCGCCAAGCATGGATGGTTGACCACCCGCAGCGGTACTTTCGAGGTCACCGTCAGCGAACTGGGCTTCCGCGATCCGGCATCCGGCGAACCCATTGGCCTGTTGCAGGTGGGCAGCCAAGCAAGCCTGGTCCTGGAGGCAGAGGTCAACGCCGACATCGAACGGCTGGTGCTGGGCTACATGCTCAGGGATCGGCAAGGGCATATCGTCTGGGGAACGAATACCTGGCATACCGGGCAGGTGATGACCGGTCTACGATCCGGTGACAAAGTACGGTTCGCATTGAATTTCAAGTGCACGCTGGGCCCAGGCTCCTACTCCGTATCGCCTGCGCTGGTCAGTTCAGATACGCATCTGGAGAACAACTACGAATGGACAGACAACATGCTTGTGTTTGACGTTGTCAATTTTGAGTATCCGGTTTTCATCGGGAGCAACTGGCTCGAAGCGAGTTTCGACATCAGCCGGACGCAAGCAAATGGAGTGTCGGCATGAGTATGTTCATCTCGTACGCGCAGAACCTTGAAGATGTGTTGATCTGGCGCGCGCTATCCGACGTTGGCGCCGGATTCTACATCGACGTAGGCGCAAACAGCCCACTAATCGATTCGGTCAGCTTGGCCTTCTACGAGCGCGGATGGAACGGCGTCAATATCGAGCCCTCGCTCATGTACCACGAACAACTGCGCAAGCAGCGCCCACGCGACCTCAACATCCATGCTGCGCTCGGCGCCACACATGGCTTGGTTAAATTCTTCGACGTGGCCGAAACAGGCCTCAGCACCTTGGTCGAAGGGGTGGCGAAGCAGCATGCCGATTCGGGCTTCGAGGTTCGCGAGGACTGGATCAGCATACTCACCTTGGACGATCTGTTCGGCCAGCTGCCGGATCGCGACATCCACTGGATGAAGATTGATGTGGAAGGTGCGGAAGAGCTGGTACTACAAGGGTGGAAGCAATCGCACGTGCGCCCCTGGTTGGTGGTGCTTGAAGGGGTAGAGCCCAAGGAGCACGCCCCATCGCATCTGGGTTGGGAGCCCGGCCTGCTGGCCAAGGGTTACAAGTTCGTGCACTTCGACGGCTTGAACCGTTACTACCTGTGGGAAGGACAGGCGCATCGTAGCGAGGCCTTCAAGGTGGGGCCCAACCTGTTTGATCGGTTCGCGCTGAGTGGCACTGCGACGTCCACATTTGCCTCGCACTTGAACGAAAAAATCGACAATGAGCGTCGAGGTGCCCAGCTTGCTCGCGACGAGTTGTATGCCGAGATCCAGGCAGTGCATGCAGAGGTCCAGGCGGGGCATGCAGAGAAGGAGGCGCTCGAGGCACGTCTGGAGTACGAGCGGACGCATTACGAGCGGCGGGGAAATGCCATGCAGTTGCAGGTCGTCGAAGCACTGGCGCAGATGCGCGCGGCCATCAGCGAGCGCGATGAAGCCGCCGCGGGCCTGCTACGCCAACGCCAGCATCTGGCCGATGCCGAAGCCGAGATAAGGCGGATGAATGCCAGCGAGGAGGATGCCTTGTCGGCCTGGCGCCAAGCCGGCCAGATGCTCGAGGAGCGGACCCGTCAACTGCAGGCGGCCCAAGGCAAGGTGCAGGAACTTCTCGACAGTTCCTCTTGGAAGGCCACGGCCCCATTGCGGGGACTGGTTTGGCTGGCGCGCGGTAGCCGGCAAGGCGCAGCGGAAAGCCTGCGCGAAACGTTGCGCTACCTGGCCCAGATCCCATTGGCCCGCCAGCTGGCTCGCAGGTTGGTTCCAGAGAACAGTCGCCTCAAGCGCGCGCTGGTATCGCGTATTGTCGCTTCGCCGGGAACGCCCGCGTTCGCGGCAGCAGCGATGTCGGCGTTCGCACCCATCCACGGGGGACCAGCCAATCGCCACGGCCACCTGCTGAACCGGCTGGAACGTCGACTCAGCGCTTCACAGGCACGGCCGGACCGTCGCGCATGAAGATTGCCTTGGACATGCAGGCGCGCCAGACCATTGACAGTCGAGAGCGCGGGATCGGGCGCTATTCGCTCTCGCTGGCCAAGGCGATGCTTGGCCTGGACCGGGGCCACCACTTCACCATCCTCTTGAATGACGCCTTCCCGCAAGGAGTTCGTCAGGTGAAGGAGGATTTTGGTAGGGAAGGCAATGATCCCAACGTGCTGGTGTATCACACGTTGTCCCGCTGCACGGAATGGAATGCCGACGATGCATGGCGGCATCAGGCGTCGAAGATCCTGCGGCAATCTTGCATTGCTTCGCGGCGCTTCGACTTTGTCCACTGTTCGAGCCTGTTTGAGAATCCAACGGGGGATGCATCTACCGCGTGGGGTGACGTGCAGACCGAAGCCCTGCATGGCATCACCCTCTACGACCTGATTCCCTACGCGTTTCCGGACATCTACTTGCGCGATCCAAGGATGCGCCAGTCCTACCTGCGCAAGATCCAGGAACTGCGCAGTGCAGATCTGCTGCTTGCCATCTCCGAATATTCGCGTAGCGAGGCCATCCAGCGTCTTGGCGTGGATCCCGTGCGCGTGGTCAACATTGCCGGTGCGGCGGATGAGCATTTCCGCCGCATCGCGGTCGACCCGCACGTACGCCAGGATTTGCTGCAGCGATACGGCTTGGATCGCTTCATCATGTATACGGGTGGAATTGATCACAGGAAGAATATCGAGCGTCTTATCCAGGCTTACGCGGCGTTGCCGTTTGAACTTCAGGATCTGTACCAGCTGGTCATCGTCTGCAAGGTGCAGGAATCGCAACGCGAAGTGCTGCTGAAGTTGGCCAGCAGTTACGGGCTGTCGCCAGGACGCGTGGTGATGACCGGCTTTGTAAGCGAAGAGGATCTTGTACATTTCTACAACCTCTGCGATCTCTTCGTGTTTCCATCCTGGTGCGAAGGATTCGGCTTGCCCGTTCTGGAAGCCATGCAGTGCGGCGCGCCCGTCCTTGCTGCTGGCACATCCAGCTTGCCGGAGGTGGTTGGCAACAAGCTGGCGCTTTTCGACCCGTATTCGGTCGAAGACATGGCAAGGCATATGACCCACGCGCTGCGTGATGCGGAGTTCCGCTCCGCGTTGATCGATACCGGCCTGAGGCAGGCCCAGCGCTTCACTTGGGAAAACTCGGCCCGCATCGCCCTGGAAGCCATGGAAGAGTCGCACGCACGTGCGCAGAACGTCCACTCAGTGACAACCATCGTCGCTGGCCGGCGTCCTCGCTTGGCCTTCGTATCGCCGCTTCCGCCCAGCAAGTCTGGCATCTCGGCTTACTCGGCGCAGTTGCTCCCCTTCCTCGAAGCACACTACGAGATCACCCTGATCTGTGGTTCCGGTGAAGTGGCGGATGCGTACCTCGAAGCCAACTTCCCCATCCATACGCCGCAATGGCTGCGCGAGAACGCCCACCTTTTTGATCGCGTGGTGTATCAGTTCGGAAATTCCGATCACCATGACTATATGTTCCGCCTGCTGGCGGAGGTACCCGGTACCGTTGTGTTGCACGATTTCTGGCTGAGCAACGTGCTGGAGTACCTACAACTGACTGGCCAGGACAACGGCCTCTGGGACGAACACTTGCACTACTCGCATGGCTGGCCGGCACTGGCCGAACGCGTGGGGCGAGGGCATGATCTTCAGGCGATCACCCAGTATCCGGCTAATCGCAAAGTCATGGATGACGCGGTCGGCGTCATTCTGCATTCGCAGCACAGTGCCGGCTTGGCGTCGCGGTGGTATGGCGATGCCATGCTGTCGGATGTACGCGTCATCAGCAGCCAGAAGGCGCGTGCATTCAACGTGGACAAGCCCAGGTCCAAGGCCAAGTTGGGATTGGCAGCAGATGAGCCTTTGTTCTGTTCGTTCGGCTTTGTCGATGCAACCAAGCATAGTCTGCGACTGGCGCAGAGCTTCCTGGCATGCAAGGCCCTGTCCGACCGCAATGCCCGGTTGGTTTTCGTTGGCCAGAATGCCGGTGGCGAGTATGGTCGGCAAATGAGCGAGCTGATGGATCAAAGCAACGGTCGGGTCAGCGTGACCGGCTTTGTTTCGGACGATGACTATGCCCTGTACCTTGGCGCCGCCGATGCTGCCGTGCAGTTGCGCGGCTTGTCCCGGGGTGAGACCTCCGCCGCAGCCTTGGATTGCCTTGCATACGACGTTGCGTTGGTGATCAATGACAATGGCGCCTTCGCCCAGATTCCGGATGCGGCGGCGCTCAGGCTGCCTTCGGAGTTCGATGACGCGGCCTTGACCCTCGTGCTCGAGCAGCTGTTGGCCGATCCGGACGGACTGGAGCAGCGGCGGCTGGCGGGTCGGGATTTCCTTGAGCGTGACTGTCATCCGGCCGTGGTGGCCAGCCGCTATCACGCCGCAATCGAGGAGTTCCACCAGCACCATGCCATGGGTTGGCGGCTACGCACGGTCGATCGGTTAGCGGAATTCACCGCCACAGTCAGTCCGCTTGCTGGCGACTGTGAACAGGCAGTGGCAGCGGTGGAGGCGAATTTTCCCAGAGCATCGTCCCAAGCCAGCCTGTACGTGGATAGCAAGCTGGCGGACAGGCTGGAACTTGCAGGCCAGGCCGTGCTGCGCGAGAAGATGATCGCGAAGGGCGATGGCCCGCGTATCGAATTGCTGCATGTCAGCGCAGGCCACTACGTCAATGACTTGGCCAATGCCGCTCGCATCATCGGCACGGACGCCGTGTCATTGCCTGCTTGCGGCATCGACCTGCAGCAAGGTGACGTTTTCCTGCTCTCCGCGGCAGCTGCGTCGGCCGATGACAGGCCCGCTCTCGGCTGGTCCCGCCTGTTGCGCGATGCGGCTGTCAGCGATAGCCGCGTGGTCTGGTATTGGCCTGAGTTCTCGTCGCTGAACTCGGCACCGGAAATTGAACGCGCCGGCCAAGATCTGCTGTGGATGTTGCCAGGGTCTTCCGCCGTCATCGTAAGTGAAGCGACTGCCGCGCGCCGTCTGTTTGACCTGATGTCATTGGCGCCGGAAAGGCTGGCGGCTGGAACGCCCAAGATACTTTACGCGGAGCAACCGGAGCCGGCTGATGCCGGCACGTTGCTGGCTCTGGCATTGCACGCCGATGTGCCCAACTGGCGCGAGATGCAGCTCCCGTCTGTTTCCCAGCAGGTCTGGTTGGCAACAGACATGGCCCTGGCCGCGAACGGGGTGACCGCCGATGGCGGTTGCTACCAAGCCCTCGCGTCAGGAGGTGAGCTGGTCTTTTCTTCGCTGGCAGCACAGGCGGCGGGCGAGTACGTTATCCGTCTCTTCGGCGCGGTGGATCTGGTGCACGAACCGGTCCACTTCGAAATTCTGCAAGGCCGAGGCAAGGGCGTGCTGGCCGAAGGCGTGCTCGCGCAAGATGCCTGGCCATTCGGGGAAGCAAGGTTTCGATTGTCCACGTCCGCGCTGGATTTCCAGCTGCGTTTCAAGCTAGGTGCAAACGCACGAATGTCGTTCCGGGGTTACCATCTGCTGCCGCTGGATCCCGTTAGGTAAAGCGCTGCATGCGACCTGTCGCGCGCGAACATCCATTGACTCACATCGCAAGGAATAAGAAGTGAAAAGAGCCATAGTCACGGGCATTACCGGCCAGGATGGCGCCTACTTGGCGCAGTTGCTCCTTGAAAAGGGCTACGCCGTCTACGGAACCTATCGGCGTACCAGCTCGGTGAATTTCTGGCGGCTGGAAGAGGTTGGCGTTCGCCACCATCCACAGTTGCACCTGGTCGAGTACGACCTGACCGATCTGGGAACCAGCATTGCGCTCGTGCAAAAGGTCGAGCCGGACGAGATCTACAACCTGGCCGCGCAAAGTTTTGTCGGCGTCAGCTTTGAGCAGCCATCAACGACTGCGCAGATCACCGGAGTTGGCGCGCTGAACCTGCTCGAAGCCATTCGATTGATCAATCCCAGGATTCGCTTCTACCAGGCCTCTACCTCAGAGATGTTCGGCAAGGTTCAAGCGATTCCACAAGCCGAAGACACCCCGTTCTATCCGCGCAGCCCCTATGGTGTGGCCAAGCTCTACGCTCACTGGATGACCGTGAACTATCGCGAGAGCTACGGAATCTTTGGCGCGAGCGGCATCCTTTTCAATCATGAAAGCCCATTGCGGGGTCGCGAGTTCGTTACCCGCAAGATTACTGATTCGGTGGCCAAGATCGCCTTGGGCCAGTTGGACTGTCTGGAGCTTGGCAATCTGGATGCAAAGCGCGACTGGGGCTACGCCAAGGAGTATGTGGACGGAATGTGGCGCATGCTTCAGCACGGCGAGCCGGATACTTTTGTGTTGGCCACGAATCGCACGGAAACCGTGCGGGACTTCGTCGCCATGGCGTTCAAGGCCGCCGGCATCGCCGTTGAGTTTCGTGGTTCCGGCCTCGAGGAGGTTGCGGTCGACACACGCAACGGCAGCACCTTGATGCGCATCAATCCCTCGTTCCACCGGCCTGCGGAGGTAGACCTATTGATTGGAGATCCGGCCAAGGCTCGCCGCGAGCTAGGATGGGAAGCGGGCACCTCCTTGGAGTCGCTGTGCGCAATGATGGTGCAGGCAGACCTGCGGCGCAATGAACGGGGTGCCTCCTTCTGATGGCCAGCCAGGGGCGCGCGCTCATCACCGGAATCCGCGGATTCACCGGCGTCTACCTCGCGTCGGAACTGGAACGGGCCGGTTACGAGGTATGCGGACTCGGCCTGGGCGCAGGTGACGAACCCGGCTACTTCCGGGCGGATTTGGACAAGCCGGAAGAGTTGAAATCAGTCATGGACGTAGTCCGTCCCGACGTGGTGATCCATCTGGCCGCCTTGGCTTTCGTCGGGCACGGCAACGCAGACGATTTTTACCGGGTGAACCTGGTAGGTACACGACACTTGCTCGAAGCGATCGCGCAGGCGCCTGAGCAACCGCGTTGCGTGCTGTTGGCAAGCAGCGCCAACGTATACGGCAACGCTTCCACAGGCGTGCTGGATGAGGAAGTACAACCCTCACCTGCCAATGACTACGCCGTCAGCAAGCTGGCAATGGAACATATGGCCGCTTTGTGGCGGGATAAGTTGCCCTTGGTGATCACCCGTCCTTTCAACTATACGGGGGTGGGCCAAGGCAAAGAGTTCCTGCTACCCAAGATAGTCGAGCATTTCCGCAACAGGGCGGACGTGATCGAGCTTGGTAACCTTGATGTGTCGCGGGACTTCAGTGATGTACGCACGGTTGCGCACGTGTACAGAAGGTTGCTTGAGCACCCGGATGCCATTGGAGGCACCTACAATGTCTGTTCGGGGCAGGCGGTCTCGCTGCAGACGATCATTGCGATGTGCAGCGAAATCACTGGTCATGACCTGCAGGTCCGTGTGAATCCTGCCTTCGTGCGGTCGAACGAAGTCAAGCAGCTGCGTGGCGACAATGCCCGCTTGCACACTCTGCTGGGCGACTGGGAAACGCGATCATTGCGGCAGACCTTGCAATGGATGCTCGATTCCTGAGCTTCCGTGGTGGGCGCCCCGAAGCACTAGCACGGAAATGGAGATGTATTGATGTATGACACCGGGAACCGTAACCCTCTGTGGTGGTCGGGCGCAGTGGCTGCCTTTGTGGCGCTGCTGTTTTATGCGTGTTCGTCGTGGATCACCGGTCCAACCTACCTCGGCGACGAAATCGGGTATCTGAACAATGCCGCCTTCCTTGGCGGTCACTACGTAGGGGGAGCCAGCAGCTACTACGCGGGCTATTCGTTCCTGCTCGCACCGCTGTTCCATTTCCTAGATGGTCCGCAGGAAGTCTGGCGCGGCGTCCTCGTCGTCAACGCGATCATGTGGGGAACCTCGCTGGGATTGCTCCATTGGACAGTCCGGCGACTGCTGCCGTCGGTCGAAGCAGGCTGGCTGCTGTTGGCGGTTTTGTTGGTGGCGGCGTACCCGCCCAATGTCGTTATGAGTGGGTACGCTTTCAGCCAAAGCGCAGTCGCGTTCTTCTTCATGCTGGCCGTTGCGACGCTGGTGAGAGTCGATCCAAACAGGCCACTGAGCGTGATTCCGCACGCCATCCTGGTGGGTGTGCAGTTCTGGATCCATCCGACCGGTGTCGTGGCACCCGTGGCCTCCTTGTTGGCCTTGTTGCCCGTCGTCCTTGCCTCCCGGCAGTACAGGGTGTTGCTCGTTCATGCACTGGTGTCCATTGGCCTGGTGTTGGCGTACCGCTATGTAGTGGAGCCTTGGCGCATTGCGGGCATGACCCCAGCAGGAACGCAGGCGGGCCTGCACTATCCGGGGCTTGGCACGGTCGCGGCCGTAGTTCTGACGCCCTCTGCCTGGAAAACCCTGTTTGGCATTGCACTGGGCCACCTGTCATACAGTGTGGTCGCCAGCTTTGGTGCCACCGCCATCGCGGGTATCGCCATAATCCGCGCATTCGCGACGCGTGATGCGCAGGACGTGGCAAGCCGGCCCTTCGTTCCACAGGTTCTGCTCTTCATACTGTTGGCACCCCTGGGCTGTGTCGCCATCACCGCACTGACGACTGCGGCGGGCACGCCCAGCCGATTGGATCATTGGGTTTACGGCCGCTATCTGGATGCCTTCGTCCTGCCATTGATGGCCTATGGTCTGCTGTGCAGCCGAAAGCGCTGGCACGGGCTGCTGGTGGCTGCCTTGGTCTTTGCGGTGGGTCTATGGCTGACCCATGGCGTGGGGGCGAGCGGTTACGTCAATCGTGTCAACCTCTCCGGACTGTGGCCCGAGCAGTTCTTCAAGACTGCCAGCATCGCTGTGTGGCTGGGTTGGGGCGCCGTCGGCATCGTGTGTTTTCAATGGCTGCCGCGTCCGTTTGCCTGGGCGGGCGCGTTCGTCTTGTACGTCTTTTCGATCAACTCCCAGTTGGAGTGGCATCGCAGGCTGCTGGACACACATAGCAATCCATCCGAGGTTGTGGAGTTCGTGCGCGGCAACTTCGATCAAGGCTGCGTGTATTTCGACGCCAGTTCCATACCTGCCGGGGAATCTCCCGTGTCCACAGTTGGGGAACGCGGGTACCTCTATTCGTTCTACTTCTACGATTACCACTTTGAGAAAGGACGACGCCCTGCAGATTGGCTGCAAGCATCGTGTCGGGGTGCGCTGCTGACTTACGATCCGGAGTCGATCAAGGACCGCGCCGGCTTCTCCGTGGTGGGAATGGAAAGCTCCACTGGCTTGCGGGTCGTCGTTCGCGGGGCGCCCAGCAAGTTGCTGTACCCGGTGGCCAGCGCAACGCGCGCTCTCGAAAGTCACTGGGTCTCCACCGTCGGCCGAAGCTGTCTGGAATCGGACAGGTGCTTCATTCTTCACGCCGCCGATCTCGCCAGAAACAGTCAGGTGGGCCGGATTCGGGACGGACGGTTGGCCAGCGACGGTCGCGATGGCTTTTTGTTCTTCGGACCTTATCGCGCAATGAAGGCGGGCTCCTACACGCTCCGCCTGCGCGGTGACGCCAAAGTCCTGCAGAGCGCTTACATCGATGTGGTTGCATCCCGCGGAAAGCAGGTCTTGATGAAACAAGACTTGGACGATCGCGTGGCCGGATCACTTGGCGCATGGAGTTTCCCACTGCCCGACGACGTCAGCGACATGGAAATACGCTTGTGGGTGAGCTCAAAAGATGAGATTTCCATCGATGGTTACAGCATCTCGCTCACTGAAGATGGTTCATGAAGGACGCAGCAACAAGCCGGTACCCAACTATCCCACAGCTATGGACATCACCATGAAGAAGCTCGCCCACCCCTTGATTGGCTTGTCGATCCTGCTCAGCCTGGCCGCCTGCAACAGGCAGAATGAGCAGGCCGCATTGCAACCGATGTCAGAGTCGCAAGGACAACCGGCCGAGGCAGTGCCGGCTGCCATACCGGTGAGTGCACCCGCGACGTCCGCGCCCACGCTTGCCGACCACCTGGCGTGGGACGCCAAGAGCGATTCATTCAAGACCCAGAACGCACAGATCGTCGAGGGACAACTGGTCAATGACATCAACAAGCCGGGGTTTGCCATGTTCGGGCCGTACGTCCCGTTCAAGGCCGGTGAGTACACCGTCAGCTTCCAGGGCAGGGTGGACACATTGCCTGCTGGCAAGGTTCGGCTGGATGTGGTGTCGAGCAGGGGCAAGGTGGCTCACGGTGGCATTGACGTGACCAACACGGGCGCATTTCCCACGTTCAACATCGCCTTGCCTGCGGACGTCTCCGACCTGGAAGTGCGCGTGCAGGTGCCGCGACAGGCGCAGGTGAGCGTAACGGCTTACGAAGTGGCGCCGAAACCTTGAAGTCGTGCGCCCTCAAAGCACACGCCTGAAACGTTGCCGGGACGCTAATCCCGTATGTGTTGCGACTCGAGCGTACCCTGCTCGAGTCGCTGCACCCGCATATCAATCCGCTCAAGCAGTTTGCGGTTGGTAGCGATAAGCTCGGCCAGGAAGCCCATCATCACCATCAAGGCGCTGAGGATCAGGCAGAGTGCGGCAAACACCACGGACTGTACGTGGCCGCCACCTTGCCCGATCGCAACAAAGTACACATACCGCAAACCCGCCACCAAACCTGAGCCGCCAAGCACCAGCGCAGGCCAGAAGAACAGCAAGAATGGCCGGTAGATGGCAAAGACGCGCAGGATCGTGATCAGAGATCGCTGCACATAGCTACGGATACTCTTGACCAGCCGGGATGGCCTCAGGTCCGGATTGGTCCGGATCGGAACAGACAGCACACGCAGATTGCTGCGACCCGCCTGGATGATCGTTTCAAGTGTGTACGTGTAGGAGTTGAAGACGTTCAGTCGCATGGCCGTCTCCTTGGAGATGGCGCGGAAACCACTGGGCGCATCCGCCACGTCAGTCTGGCTGGCCATGCGGACGGCCCAGCTGCCAAGGTGCTGAAGCTTCTTCTTGACCCAGGAAAAATGCTCGGTCTCGTTGATCGGGCGGGCGCCGATGACCATGTCAGCCTGTCCGGCCAGGATGGGAGCAGTCAGTAGCGGTATATCGCCGGCCTCGTACTGGTTGTCTGCATCAGTGTTGACGATCACATCAGCGCCCAGGCGCAAGCAGGCATCCAGTCCCGTCATGAACGCAGTGGCCAGGCCGCGATTGACCTGATGGCGTACAACATGGTCGATGCCCAGATCAGATGCAAGCTGGGCGGTGTTGTCAGTCGAGCCATCGTCGATGATCAGCCATTCGACGGAATCGAAGCCGGCGACGCTTCGTGGCAAGGCCGCGACCGCAATAGAGAGCGTGGCGGATTCGTTGAGACAGGGAATCTGGATGATCAGCTTCATGCTATTGGCGTTCCTTGATCCAAGAGGCGGGGCCGGCGCTGGCATCGGCCGCAGATGGCGGAACCCTCAGGTGCGGCCGTACGTATCTTCGAAGCGGACAATATCGTCTTCGCCCAGGTAACCCCCGGACTGCACTTCGATCAGTTCCAGCGGCAGCTTGCCAGGATTGCGCAGGCGATGCGTCACGCCCAGCGGAATATAGGTGCTCTGGTTTTCGGTCAGCAGGATCACTTCATCGCCGCGGGTCACTTCGGCCGTGCCACTGACCACGATCCAGTGTTCGGCGCGGTGGTGATGCATCTGCAGGCTCAGCGATGCGCCCGGCTTGACGGTGATGCGCTTGACCTGGAAACGCGCGCCATTGTCGATCGAGTCGTACGCGCCCCAGGGCCGATACACCTTGCGGTGGGCGGCGGCTTCGCTGCGGCCTTCCTGCTTGATGCGGCCGACAATCGTCTTGACGTCCTGCACGCGGTCGCGATGACCCACCAGCAAGGCGTCGTCGGTTTCCACCACGATCACGTTCTCCAGTCCCACCAACGCGATCAGGCGCGAGCCGTAGGCATAAGTGTTGTGGCAGTCGATCTCCATCACGTCGCCGTGGTGGGCGTTGCCGGCGGCGTCCTTGTCGGAGACGGTCCACAATGCTGACCACGAGCCGACATCGCTCCAGCCGGCGTCCAGCGGCACCACGGCGGCATCGGCGGTCTTTTCCATCACCGCGTAGTCGATCGAATCGCTGGGGCTCTGTGCGAAGGACTCGGCGTCCAGGCGGATGAAGTCCTGATCGCGCGAGGCCTTGGCCAAGGCCGCTTCGCTGGCGCTGATAATCGTGGGCTGGAATTTGCGCAGCTCTTCCAGATAGCGCGAGGCCTGGAACAGGAACATGCCGCTGTTCCAGAAGTACTCGCCGGAGGCGACGTACTGGGTGGCCGTGGCCAGGTCGGGCTTTTCGACGAAGCGCTCGACCGCGCGGACATCGCCGCCACCTTGCGCCTTGATATAGCCGTAGCCGGTTTCCGGGGCGTCAGGGACGATGCCGAAAGTGACCAGCTTGCCCTGGGCCGCCGCCTGCGCGGCGACCTTGACCGCCGCATGGAAGGCGCGTTCGTTGCGCACCACGTGATCCGACGGCAGCACCAGCAGCAGGGCGTCTTCGTGGCGGCTCAGTGCATGCAGCGCGGCCACGGCGATCGCCGGCGCGGTGTTGCGGCCGATGGGTTCCAGGATCACTGCGTCTGGTTCGGCCTGGCATTCGCGCAATTGCTCGGCGGCCATGAAGCGGTGTTCCTGGTTGGCGACAATGATCGGCGCTTGATCGGCCAACGAGGCCACGCGCTTCCAGGTCGCCTGCAACATGGTGTCATTGCCTACCAGTGGCAGGAACTGCTTGGGGTAGGCCTCGCGCGACAACGGCCACAGGCGCGTGCCGGAGCCACCAGAAAGAATGACGGGAATGATGGGGAGCATGCGATCAGTCCTGGATCATGAGTGGGTTGCCTGGCCGCCCAACAGGGCCGCCAGTTCCTGCGTGCGCGCTGCCAGCAGCGCTGCATCGGCCCGAGTTTCTACGTTCAAGCGCAGCAGCGGTTCGGTGTTGGAACTGCGCAGATTGAACCGCCAGTCGCCAAAGTCTGCGCTGAGTCCGTCGGTATAGTCCAGCACCGGATGCAGGGAACCGTAGTGGTCCATCACCCGCGCTTGTGCGGCCTTGGCGTCGTCGACGCGGAAATTGATTTCGCCGCTACAAGGAAAGGCCTGGATGCGCTCGCGTACCAGCTCGCCCAGTGGCAGCCCCGTGCGCGACACCAGCTCGGCAATCAGCAACCAGGGGATCATGCCCGAGTCGCAATAGGCGAAGTCGCGGAAGTAATGGTGCGCGCTCATTTCGCCGCCATAGATTGCATCTTCGGCGCGCATGCGTTCCTTGATGAAGGCGTGGCCGGTCTTGGACATGATCGGCACGCCGCCGGCCTGCTCGACCATCTCCACGGTGTTCCAGACCAGCCGCGGATCATGGATGACCTTGCCGCCAGGGTGGCGCTTGAGCAGCGCGCTGGCGAGCAGGCCGACCAGGTAATAGCCCTCGATGAACTGGCCTTCCGCGTCGAAGAAGAAGCAACGATCAAAATCGCCGTCCCAGGCAATGCCGAAATCCGCGCCGTGCTGGCGTACGGCGTCGGCGGTGGCCGCGCGGTTGTTGGGCAGCAACGGATTGGGGATGCCATGCGGAAAACGGCCATCGGGCTCGTGCTGGATACGGATGAACTCGAACGGCAGGTGCGGTGCCAATGCATCAATCACCAGTCCCGCGCCGCCATTGCCTGGATTGGTCACGATTTTCAGCGGCTTCAGTGCGCCGCCTTCCACGTAGCCCAACAGGTGCGCGATGTAGGCCGACTTGTCCGTGTCGACGCGGACTTGACCTTGACCATTCGGCAATGGGCTGTTGCCGGCGGTAAAGTCGCGCACTTCGAACAAACCGCTGTCGCCGCTGATTGGGCGCGACTGTTCGCGCACCAGCTTCATGCCGTTGTAGTCCATCAGGTTGTGGCTGGCGGTGACCATCACCCCGCCGGCCGCCTGGCGATGGAAAGTCTGGAAATAGACTTCCTCGGTGCCGCACAGACCGATATCGATCACCTCGCGCCCGGCCAGGTTGAACCCTTGCGCCAAGGCCTGCTCAAGCTCATCGCTGCTGAGGCGGATGTCGCGACCCAGGACGACCGGACCGGGACCGAGCAGGGCGGCGGTACCGGCGCCGATGCGTCGCGCCAGCGCCGCATCCAGTTCGTCGGGCACGCGGCCGCGTATGTCGTAAGCCTTGAAACAGGGAAGATGCATCAATTCATTCCAACTCCAGGAGCCCCGCAGTATAGCCACGGGGTCCGGGAGCCAGGATGAAGCGGTTTGCGCTGTGCGCCTGCATCAAGCCTTGAGTGCGGCTTCCAGTTCCGGCAGCAAGGTGAACAGATCGCCCACCAGGCCGATGTCGGCAATCTCGAAGATCGGCGCATCGCCGTCCTTGTTGATCGCCACGATCGTGCCGGCGTCCTTGATGCCGGTCAGATGCTGGATGGCGCCGGAAATGCCGACTGCGACGTACAGTTCCGGCGCGATGATCTTGCCGGTCTGGCCGACCTGCAGTTCGTTGGGCACGTAGCCGGCATCGACCGCCGCGCGCGAGGCGCCCACGCCGGCGCCGAGCTTGTCGGCCAGGTCGTAGATGATCTTGAAGTTCTCCGCCGAGCCGACACCGCGGCCGCCGGACACCACGCGCTTGGCGCTCTGCAGGTCCGGGCGATCCGACTTGCCCGCGGCCAGGCCGACATAGCGCGTGTGCGTGGGCAGCGTGGCTTCCACGCTGGCGGCTTCCACGGCAGCGTTGCCGCCCTTGGCCGCTTCGGGCCAGGAAGCGCTGCGCACCGTGGCCACCACGGTGTGATCGGCCGGCGCCTGCACGGTGATGATGGCGTTGCCCGCATAGATCGGGCGCTTGAACTCGTGGCTGGACTCCACGCTCATGACGTCGGACACCTGGGCCACGCCGAGCAGCGCGGCCACGCACGGCATCAGGTCTTTGCCGAAGGTGGTCGAGGGGCCAAACACATGGCTGTAGCCAGCCGCCAGGGTGGCCACCTGCGGTGCCAGCACCTGGGCAATCGGCTGTGCATTGGCGGGGTTGGTCACCGTCAACACCTTGGCCACGCCGGCGATCTGCGCGGCTTGCGCGGCCACATCGGCGGGATCGGCGGCCAGCACGACCACGTCAATGCGGTCAGGCTTGAGCGCCAGCGCGGCGCTGACGGTCTTGGCGGTGGCGGCATTGAGCTTGCCATCCAGGTGTTCGGCGACGACGAGTACGGTCGACATGGTTACATCTCCAAAAGTGGGGTCAGGGCAAGCGCTACAGCGCACGCCCTTCGAAGGGGATCCGTCAGAGCAGGCCCTTGGCCTTCAGCGCGGCCACCAGCTCGGCCGCATCCTTCACCATCACACCCTTGCTGCGCTTGGCCGGCGCGGCATAGTGGCTGGTGGTGAGGGTGTCGGCGGCGTTGACGCCCAGGTCCGACAGCTGCAGGGTTTCCAGCGGCTTGCTCTTGGCCTTCATGATGTCCGGCAGCTTGATGAAGCGCGGCTCGTTCAAGCGAAGATCGGTGGTGACCACCGCCGGCAGATCCACTTCCAGTGTTTCCAGGCCGGCATCGACTTCGCGCGTCACCGTGGCCTTGTCGCCGGCCACTTCCAGCTTGGAAGCGAACGTGGCCTGCGGGCGACCCCACAGGGTGGCCAGCATCTGACCGGTCTGGTTGGCATCGTCATCGATCGCCTGCTTGCCCAGGATCACCAACTGCGGCTGCTCCTTCTCGATCAACTTGAGCAGGGTGCGCGCGGCGGTCAGCGGCTGGATGGCCTGATCGGTGACCACATGGATGGCACGGTTGGCGCCCATGGCCAGGCCATTGCGCAGATGCGCCTGGGCATCGGCAGGGGCGATGGTGGCGACGACCACTTCGGTTGCCACGCCCTTGTCGCGCAGGCGCAGGGCTTCTTCCAGCGCGATTTCGTCAAAGGGGTTGGCCGAGAGCTTGACGCCGTCGGTGACCACGCCCGAACCATCCGGCTTGACCTGGATACGGACGTTGTAGTCCACCACGCGCTTGTAGGCGACGAGAATCTTCATCCTGTGGGATTTCCTCAGTGCTGCAACAGTGCTGTGAATGGCCCCGGTCGCGGCGGCAGACCGAGGGCAGAACCCGGATTTTAGCGGTCAGACCGGGTCCGTGCGAGTCCGTACGGAAGTGTGAGGCAAGCGACCCAGCACCGCCTGCACCAGTCGATCCGCCGCGCCAGGGGCCTGGGCGAAGAAAAGCGAGGGCTCGGTCAGTTCCAGCTCCAGCAGGCAGGGCTGGCCCTGCGGGTCGCGCAGCAGGTCGACCCGCGCGTACAGCAGAGGCGTTTCCAGACGCAGCACCCGCTGGGTGGCGGCCAGGATGCGTTCGGCCAAGGCCAGTTCGTCATCGGCGGCCGTCGTGGCGCTGATGCCCTTGGATGCGAACGGCGTGGCGGCCTGGGCATCGCCCGGGGCCAGCTGAGCGGCCTTGCGGATGGCGTGGCTGAAGCGGCCATCGAAGAAGATCAGCGCGGTCTCGCCGCTACTGTCCACCGCGTCCAGGTAGGGCTGCAACATCACGCTGCGGTTTTCATCCAGCAAGCGGGCGATGTGGTTGCCGGCCGCAAACTCCTGCTCGCGCCGGTAACGCTGGGTGTCGCGCGAGCCGGCGCTCACCGCGGGCTTGACCACGAACTCGGCGGCGCTGTGTTCGCGCAGGAATTCCTGCAGCGTTTCCAGGGGTTCATCATGGGGCTCGACGAAACGGGTGGCCACCACCGGCACACCAGCCTGGGCCAGATCGCGCAGGTAGTGTTTGTCGGTGTTCCAGCGGATCACCGACAAGGGATTGAACAACGGCACCGCGCGGGCGGTGTGTTCGCACCAGGCCAGGAATTCGGGCAGCCGCTCGGTGTAGTCCCAGGGGCAGCGCAACAGGGCCGCGTCCACCCTCGGCCAGGCTACCGAGGCATCGTCCCAGGCCAGGGTCCGTGTCTGCAGGCCGGCACGCGCGCAGGCGTCGATCAGCGGCGGCAGATCCTCATCGTGTCCGGTGGCGACGATGGCGGAGATGAGCGCGAGTGTGGTCATGCCATCAGTCTAAGCGCAGCCCGCCTTTGTGGTCGCTCGCCATTGCCCGAAAGTACCTGTCGCCTGCGGGTGGCATCGGTAGAATGCGAGGATTCCCAAACGGATCAACCTCATGGTCGATGTCGCCGTCGCCGCCCGCGGCTCCGCGGGCAAGCAGAAGTTGTACCCCAGCGCGGACGCCGCCCTGCAGGGCATCGTGGCCGATGGCCAGACCCTGGCGGTGGGTGGATTTGGCCTGTGCGGCATCCCCGAGGCGCTGATCGCCGCGCTGCGTGACAGCGGCGTCACCGCACTCACCGCCATCTCCAACAATGCCGGCGTCGATGGCTTCGGCCTGGGCCAGCTGCTGGCCACGCGGCAGATCAAGAAGATGATCTCGTCCTACGTGGGCGAGAACAAAGAGTTCGAGCGCCAGTACCTGGCCGGTGAGCTGGAACTGGAATTCAACCCGCAGGGCACGCTTGCTGAGCGCCTGCGCGCTGGCGGCGCAGGCATCCCCGCGTTCTTCACCCGCACCGGCTACGGCACCATCGTGGCCGAGGGCAAGGAGACCCGTCAGTTCGGCGAGCACTGGTACGTGATGGAAACCGCGCTCACCGCCGACGTGGCCCTGGTCAAGGCGTGGAAGGCTGACAAGGCCGGCAACCTGGTGTTCCGCAAAACCGCGCGCAACTTCAATCCGGCCTGCGCCATGGCCGGCAAGATCTGCGTGGCCGAAGTGGAGCAGGTGGTGGAAGTGGGCGAGATCGACCCGGATCACGTGCATCTGCCCGGCATCTATGTCGACCGCATCGTCCACAACCCCAATCCCGAGAAGCGCATCGAGCAGCGCACCGTTGCCCAAGGAGACAAGTGATGCCCTGGACCCGTGACGAGATGGCCCAGCGCGCCGCGCGCGAACTCACCGATGGTGCCTACGTGAACCTAGGCATCGGCCTGCCGACCCTGGTGGCCAACCACATCCCCGACGGCATCGACGTCTGGCTGCAGTCCGAAAACGGCCTGCTGGGCATCGGCCCGTTCCCGACCGAGGCCGAGGTGGACGCGGACCTGATCAACGCCGGCAAGCAGACCGTGACCGCCCGCGCCGGGGCCAGCTATTTCGGCAGCCACGACTCCTTCGGGATGATCCGTGGCGGCCATATCGACTTGGCCGTGCTGGGCGCCATGCAGGTCACTGATCAGGGCGACCTGGCCAACTGGATGGTCCCCGGCAAGATGGTCAAGGGCATGGGCGGGGCCATGGACCTGGTGGCCGGGGTCAAGCGCATCGTGGTCCTGATGGAACACGTGGCCAAGGATGGCAGCCACAAAATCCTGAAAAAGTGTGACCTGCCGCTCACTGGCGTGGGCGTAGTCAACCGGATCATCACCGACCTGGCGGTGTTTGACGTGACCGCCGACGGCCTGCGTCTGGTCGAGATGGCCGAGGGCGTCGACGAGGCTGAATTGGCCGACAAGACCGGCGTCCTATTTCACAAATGACTGACCGCTCGATTGCGGCTTAAGCCCTGCTGTACGGTCCTTTCCATAGGAAAGGACCGAAATCACCGATTCACGTGGTTAAGAGTGTGAGGTGAGTTATATTTGTGATCTCAGGGGCTTTTCCGAGATTGAGGGTAAGCATGAAGTTTCGCCTCGGCGCGTGCGCCGCAGTTATGTTGTTGGCCGCGTGCAGCGGCGAAAAGTCCGCCGATAGCGCGGCCCAGCTTTCTGGCAAATCGGCCAGTGACGCTGCGGTTGCCGCCGCCGCCGTGCAAACCGGCCGCGCGGTCCTGACCTCCATTGCCAACGCGCCGGATCGCGGCGCGCTGATGAGCTATCAGAACAAGGGCAAGCCGAGCAAGGTCGAGGGTGCCTTTACCTATTACCCGGTCGCGATCAGCGAAGACCACGCACTGCGTGGCGTCGTCAATGGTCAGATGACCGTGCCGATGCCCGACGGCAGCCAGGTCAAGCTCAACTACGAGCGCCACGATGAAACCATCGATGGCAACTGGACCTGGGTCGGCCGCGTGGCTGGCGGCGATCCGAACCAGGAAGCGATCATCACCTTCGGTGAGAAGGCCGTGTTCGCCTCCATTCCGCAGGGCCAGGGCTTGCCGCCGGTGAGCATCCAGACCCGCAACGGCCAGCTGTACGCCGTGCAGGCGGACCCGTCGAAGTTGAAGTCCGGCAATTCGTCCGAGCACAAAGACACTGCGGTGCCTTCGCCGTCGGCAATTGTCGATGCCGCTGCTGCTCACGTCACGGCCGCCGCAGCCGTCGCGCAAAGTGCACCTGCTGTGGCCGCCAATGCCCAAGTGGCCGCCAACGCACCGGCGACCAGCCTCAACACCGTCGACCTGGCCGTGGGCTACACCGCTGGCTTCCGCACCACCTATGGCAGCGCGTCGGCCGCCGTAACCCGCTTGGCGCAATTGGTCGCCATCGGCAACGAAGGCCTGCGTAACAGCAAAGTCAATGGCTATATCCGTCTGGTCCATGCGTTGGAAGTCAGCTACACCGAAACCAACACCAACCAGACCGCTTTGCAGGAACTGACCGGCAGCAACGGCGACACCGCCGTCACCATCCCGGCAGCGCTGGCGCCTCTGCGTACCGCGCGCGACACCTACGGCGCCGACCTGGCGATTCTGGTGCGTCAGTTCCAGCAGCCGGAACAGCAGGGCTGCGGCATTGCTTGGCTGATCGGCGCCAACGGCGCCACCGTCAACCCGGCCAATGACGCGCGCTGGGGTTACGGCGTGGTCAGCGACGGCAACGACAGCAGCTACTACTGCGCACCGGAAAGCTTCATCCACGAAATCGGTCACTTGCTGGGCTCGGCCCACAACCAGGCCAATGCGGATACCCCGGGTCGTTACTCATACTCGTACGGCTACAAGACCGATGCGGCCAATGGCAACTTCTTCACCATCATGGCCTACGGTGACGAAAACCAGACCCCGTACCGCTTCTTCTCTTCGCCGTTGGTGAACTGCGGCAGCCGTCCCTGTGGCACCGCCACGGCGGACAACGCCCGCAGCCTCAACCAGACCTTCCCGGTGGTGGCGCAGTTCCGTGCCACTGTCGTGCCGTTCGTGCGCGGGCTCAACAACGACTACAACGGTGACGGTCGTTCGGACATCTTCTGGCGTCATTCGAGCACCAACGGTAACTCGATCTGGTTTGCCGGCTCGCCCACCGGGGCAGCAGCGAGCACCACTGCTGCTGCATGGCGGGTCGTTGGCACAGGCGACTTCAATGGCGATGGCAAATCGGATCTGCTGTGGCGCAATACCAGCGGAAGCAACTCGATTTGGTGGTCTGGCGTAGCCACTGGCGCGACTGCCAGCTCCGCCGCGACTATGTGGCAGGTTGCCGGCGTTGGCGACTTCAATGGCGATGGCAAATCCGACATCTTTTGGCGCAATGCCACGAACGGCGCCAACTCGATTTGGTTGGGCGGAGCATCGGCCGGTGCCGTCGCCAGCACCGCTGGTACCGGATGGACCGTGGTGGGGGTGGCGGATTTCAATGGTGACGGTCGCGACGACATCCTGTGGCGCACCCTATCCAATGGTGCCAACTCCATCTGGTTCTCGGGCTTGTCCGCTGGCGCGCGCGCGAGCACTGCAGGAACCGGTTGGTCGGTAGTAGGTACTGGCGACTTCAATGGCGACGGTAGATTCGACATCGTGTGGCGCTCGGCGACCGGCGCGAACTCCATCTGGTGGAGTGGCTTGCCGACCGGAGCAACCAGCAGCCAGCTGGCGCCAGTGTGGACGCTAGCCACTACGGGCGACTTCGACGGCGATGGCAATTGGGACATCTTCTGGCGCAACACCAGCACCGGTGAAAATTTGATCTGGCGTTCCGGCCTCGCCGCCAACGCGCAGGCAGCATCGACGGTCGCTGACCAGCGTTGGGCTGTTTATCCGTGAATCCTGCTGATTGAAAGTTAGGCGGGGCGACTTGATGCCCTGCTTCAACAAGGCCCGCTTCGGCGGGCCTTGTTGTTTCGACTAGTCGCGTAGCCGAGACAGCGCCAGGCCGGCCAGAAAAGCCAGGCCATCTCCCATCAAAGTAACCAGGCGGAAAAGCGCCGTACCCAAAACCGCCATGTCGTTACCAAACAAGGTGGAAAGGCCTACTACCAGCAGCGCCTCGCGTATGCCCAGCCCGGCTGGGGCACCGGGAACCAGGAACCCGACCAACCAGGCGATGGCATAGACCCCCAGCACGCTGGCGGGCATGGCAAGTGAAACAGGACTGACGGCCTGCACGGCCAGCCATAGGGCGATCGCACCCAATGTAAAACTACATGCTTGCAATAGCAGGATGCGTGCGTACAGCCCGAAATTGCGCAACGAAAACAGTACCAGCCAACGGTGCGCCAGATGGACCAGACGACGCCTGCTCCAAGGCACGAGCAGGAGCGCCACACACGCCACGATTCCCAACCCAAATGCGATGGACAGGTTGCGTTCGATGGCCAACGCATGTCCCCTGGCAGCATCGAAGAGCAGATCAAACGCGGCCAGGCTGCACAGCGCAGCCCCGCCCAGCAGGAGCACCGACTCCAACGCAAGGCTCACCACGGCGTGTCCGGTGGCAATGCCGGCGCGTTGCGCCAGCACTACGCGGCCGACATGCTGACCCACGTTCCCCGGGACGTACTTGCCGATCTGGGAAAGCGTCACGATGCGCAACGCGTGAGCATAGCCAATGGATTCGTTGAACACCCGCAACGCCAGCCGCCAGCTCGCCCCGCTGGCAGCATGGGTACCCAGGTAGCAGACCACGGATGCGGCGACGCAGGCGACGCCAGCAGCATCTAGAGACAAAGCCTGGAAGGCATCCCAGTGCTTGGCGGCGCTGCGCAAGAACAGGAAGAGACAGGCTGCTCCCAGCAGCGAGCCGGCGAGCGTAGCGAGCTTCTTCACTTTGGTGTTTTCACGCCAGTGAAGATCAGCGTCGAGATGACCGGCCTGATGGCGGCGAGCAATGAGCGCGGGATTCCCTGCGCCAGCGGCCTTCCCCAAGGGCGATCCGAAAACTCGATCTTAATGGTCGCATCCACTGCCGCGAACGTCCGGTCGTCGCACGAAAAGCCAGACTGCTCCAGCAGTTGCTGTGCCTCGCCCTGGCTCAAGGGAACGCAGTCGTAGTGCCGCCCCTTGCCGGTCCACTGCACGTAACGATCAGCAAGACCCAAGGGCAACCAGCTCAACAGCGGCAAGCGAAAATGCGGTTCGACCAGTCGCCATTTGTTTGGAACGGCCAGATAGATCATTCCGTCCTCCGCCAATACACGATGGAGTTCGGAGAGATGGCGGAGTTGTGCCTCGCGGTCACCGACGTGCTCGATTACGTGGTTGCTGACAACGATGTCGAAAGTGCGCGATTCGAACGGCAACGTGGTGCCATCCACGAGGGTGAATCCGTAGCCTTGTGTGACGACGCGGCTGTCCTGTACGTCCACTCCCTGCACGTCCAGGCCCGGGGACCCCAAAGCAGCCAAAGTGCTGGAGATGACGCCAGAACCGCACCCCACCTCCAGTATTCGCCGCGCGCGCATGAAGCGATCCTGGCCAATCAGCTCGATGATCTTGCGTGCCTTCTGGACCCGGCTGGGCTGATCCAGAACAACGTGCGGAAGGCGGATTCGATCAGTCATCTTCGGCGTAGGTCATTCCTGCGCTTGTTCTTCGGAGGGGTCCAGCAGCGCCATGAACGCTTGCGCCTGGATGGAACAAGCATAGCGTGTCCGGGTTTCAGTGGCGGCCGAATCCGCATCGGGAAATACCGAGGTGCCAGGCGTCCGACTCTGCTCAAGCAGACTCGCCCATACTTCTGCATCACCAGAGGGCAGCAGCCTGCCGGTAATGCCATCCACGACGGCGTCGCTGATGCCATCGATCCTGGCCGCCAGCAGACGACCGCCGAGCGCGGTCGTTTCGATAGCCACCAAGCCAAAGCCTTCCACATCGACTTGTCCAGACACAGCCACGTTAGGCATCACCACCACATCGGCCTGGCGAATCATCGTTGCAAGCCGGGGACTGTCCACGCGGCCGAGCAGGTGCGTGCGAGCGCACGCCGCCAATTCGGCCTTGTACTGATGCAGCGAGGAATCACCGACCACGTAGAACCGGGCCCGCTCCGCGATCATCGGCATGACGTTCCCGGCAAACCAGAGCGCACCTTTGCGCGGAATCAGCCGGCCGAAGTACAGGATTCGGAAGTGAGTGCCCTTGGCCTCTTCCCAGGCAAGGGGCAGGGCAGCGGTCGTATCATGTTCCGGAAAACTGGAAGAAGGAAGACTTGGATTGATTACGACCACGTCGCGTAATCCCTGCTGCTCGGCCAGCTCGCGGGTGTGCCTTGAATTGGCGACAATGCGCGAAAAGCAAGCTTGGCTCGCGCGGAACGCGCGCAAGTAGCCGCCATACACCCAGGGCAGCAAACCTGAGCGCTGTTGATACACCAGATCCAGACCATGCACGTACACAATCCGCCTGGCGCCGGGATTCAAGCAGCGATGAAGCACCGCAGTGGGAAACAGGATCAGATCGCACAGGATCAGCCGCTCGAACTTGCGCGCATGCCAGGTGCAGAAAACCATCGCCTTCAATAGAAAGGCCGCGTATGCCAGCAGACCTGGCGCGCGCCCATCGGGGCGCCCAGCCAGTACCAGCGGGTGCACATCGGCCACCTCGGACAAACCTGCGAACAGTTCGAATGCGTGCGTTTCCATGCCGCCAACTGCCGGCGGCCATTTGCGTGAAAGGAAGAGGATCGTGGGTTTCATGTGAATGCCGTTCAATTGCCCTGTCGCGTCGCGGCAAATGGGTAGGGCTTGTCAGCGGGCTCGGCCAGCCCCAGTACCGCTGCAGTGCTTTTGACATGATGCCCGGACGACAGTGCACTGACCGCAAACATGCGTTCGACTGCGTGGGCCAGGGTGCCGTCAATCTGCCCCTTTTCTTCCTCGAAGTCGGAGACAGCCAAGGGGACGCTCAGCAAAGGCAGCAGGCTGGCAAGCCTGACCCAGAACATGCTACCAGCCACAAAGACGGTGTCGTCCGGGATGGTTGCGATCCCCATATAGGCCGCGAGCTGATCCACCTGCGCACGATTGCCGCCGATATAGTCGCGCATGCTGAGCAGGTGGCCGGCAGGGCCAACCATGCCCAGCTTGGGATCGGCGGAGAAGGCGGCGGTAACTGCATCGGCGGATGACGGACTGGCCAGGCTGGCAACAATCTCCCTTCGCCATGCATCGCCATTCTCACGATGCAGGGATCGCTTGGTGTGCAACTTCAGCACGACGTCGATACCGGCGTCAGCCAGTTGTTGCACCATTCGCAGGAAGGGCAGCACGTCACGTCCACGGTTCTCCAGGATGTGAACCTCGGCCGACACTGTGCGCTCATCCAGGATCGCGCGTATGGCGGATGCCTGTGCGGTTCCGGCAGTGATGACGAAATGCCAGCCAGAGGTGTCACCCCATCCGTCCAGCATTTCGACCAGGACGTCCGGGTAGTACGCATGGATGACGCAGACTTTGCGGGCATCCCCCTTGGGGGATGACACGCCTGCCGCAGATTTCAATGCATTTCGCGTGGCTTGCAACCAGCCGTAACCATGCCGGACATCAGGTTCCAGATACGCCCCTTCGGCCCACTCGTTCCATGCATTGATGAAAACCGGTCCGGCGGTGGAAGGGGTTGCCTTGCCAGAGGCCATGGCCTTGATGAGCCATTGCTGGTACGCGGCGGGCGAGCTGCGGACAAAACTGCGACCGCGCCCAGGCCGCCGGGCTTCATTGTCCCAGGCCGGATTGACGCCCCGATACAACGGATACGCACCGTCAATACTGGCGTCCTTGAACTGTGACGCCATGGCAGGCCAATCCAGCACCTCGCCCGCGTAGGTCTCATTGAGAAAAGCAGGGGGCGGAGCGAGCGGAATTGCCCTACTAAGGTTAGGAGGAAATTCCACGGCGGCATCAAAGCCGATTGATGCAGGTGTGGGGCGCTCGAAACTCTGCACGTACGCCAAATGGATCTCGCCAAGCCCGTTGTCACGGCACCAGCGACGCCAACGTGACGCCGTTGCGGCCAAGTCTGGAAACAGACCAGGGCGATACACCAGCAGCAGCGGCTTGCCATCGATGCGCAAGTAGCGTGGATCCCGCAGGTAGTCGGCGATGTAGGCGATGAAGGCCAGATCATCTTCAGGACTATGCGCCTGGTCGATCAAGATTTCATTGCCTCGCCCGTCCCAAGTACGCGACCATTTCTCGTTGGCCCAGCACAGGCAGAACGGAAAGTCGATCGAGCGATCCGAAAGCCAGTTGCGCAGAGGCGTCTCCAGCAAGGTCTTGCCGCCAAACCAGTAGAAGTAGAAACAGAATGCGCCGATGCCATACTCGCGTGCCAGCCGTGACTGCTCACGCATCACCTCGGGATTGCGCAGGTCGTAAAAACCAAGATCACCAGGAAGCCGCGGCTGCAGATGACCTTCAAACTGCGGCAGCGCGCGCGTGACATTGCGCCACTCGGTGAAGCCTTTGCCCCACCAGGCATCGTTCTCCGGGATGGCATGGAACTGTGGCAGGTAGAAGGCCACCAACGTGGCTGGCAGCGGCTCGGGCAGGCGCTCCTGGCGGTACTCGACGTAGCCCAGTGCCCTCTCGTCAGCGCGAACGCGACGATTCGCGTTGCCGGCAGCGGTCACCCGTCCACGCGGACCCGCCGGCACCAGGTCCGCATGCGTGTCCAGGAAGCGCTGGCGCAGACGATCACGCGTGGCCAGCGGCATCGGGGTCAGACGAAACGCCGCACGCAACGCGTAGTAGATCGCGTTGCGCAGCGGCGAGGTCCCGGTCGATGCCACGGTGTCAGAGGTTCTGGTAGTTGGGACCGGAGCCGCCTTCCGGCGTCACCCAGGTGATGATCTCGTACGGATCCTTGATGTCGCAGGTCTTGCAGTGCACGCAGTTGGCGGCGTTGATCTGCAGGCGCTTGCCGGCCTGGTCATCGACGATTTCGTAGACACCGGCCGGACAGAAGCGGGTGCAGGGATTGTCGTATTCCACCGTGCAGCGCTCGATGCAGATCGAGGTATCGGCCACCTTCAGGTGCACCGGCTGATCCTCATCGTGCTCGGTGGCGGCGTAGTACACCGCCTGCAAGCGATCACGCGGCGCCAGGGTCCGCTCGACATAATCGCGGCGCGGCTCTTCGTGCGCGCCCACCTTGTCCAGCGAGTTCCAGTCGGGCTTGTTCTTCAGCGTCCATGGCGACAGGCCGGCCGACACCGTTTCCCAGGCCGCGTTGAGCAGACCAAACCACAGGCCCTTCTTGAAGCCAGGCTTGATGTTGCGGATCTGCTTGAGCTCCTTCATGGCGTCGGAGTCGCGCAACTTGGCGTCATAGCCGGCCGGCTCCAGCGCGTTTGCAGCCAGGTGCTCGGCCGCCAGCATGCCGCTGCGGATGGCCTGATGGGTACCCTTGATCTTGGGCACGTTGAGCAGGCCGGCGGTGTCGCCAATCAACAGCGCGCCGGGCATTTCCACCTTGGGCAGCGACTGCCAGCCGCCGGTGACGATGGCGCGCGCGCCGCCGGAGAGAATCGTGCCGCCTTCCAGCAACGGCTTCACCAGCGGGTGATTCTTCCATTGCTGGAAGGCTTCCCACGGCTTGTACTCGGGATCGTGGTAATCCAGACCGCTGACGTAACCCAGTGCAATCTGGTTGTTTTCCAGGTGATACAGGAAGCTGCCGCCGTAAGTCTTGTCATCGGCCGGCCAGCCCAGGGTGTGCACGATCTTGCCAGGGCTGACGCGGCCTTCCGGCACCTGCCACAGTTCCTTCAAGCCAATCGAATAACCCTGCGGATCGCTGTCGCTGTCCAGCGCAAATTGCTTGATCAGGCGCTTGGTCAGATGGCCGCGGGCGCCTTCGGCCAGCACGGTCACCTTGGCGCGGATGTCGATGCCCTGCGTATAGCCGGGCTTGTGTTCGCCGTCCTTGCCCACGCCCATGTCGCCAATGCGCACGCCGACCACGCGGCCGCTGTCATCGTGCAGGGTCTCGGCGGCGGCAAAGCCGGGATAGATCTCCACGCCCAGCGCCTCGGCCTGCGGCGCCAACCACGCGCACAGCGCGCCCAGGCTGACGATGAAGTTGCCATGGTTGTGCATGCCCGGCGGCACGATCGGCGACTTGAAGCCACCGGTCTTGGTGTAGAACCAGAACTCGTCGTCCTTGGCCGGCACGCAGATCGGCGGCGGCGCATCGCGCCAGCCCGGCAGCAGGGCGTCCAAAGGGGCCGGCTCGATGACCGCGCCGGACAGGATCTGCGCACCCACCGTGCTGGCCTTTTCAATCACGCAGACCGAAATCTCCGGATTGAGCTGCTTCAGGCGGATGGCAAAGGCCAGGCCCGCAGGACCGGCGCCGACG
>Ga0160448_100134_pt1 | contig 35449 bp, 29 predicted proteins | sample HID1973M_E1MG_FD_108269 | JGI IMG/M metagenome (GOLD analysis project Ga0160448, IMG submission 108269) | Enriched mosquito-associated microbial communities from UW Madison campus, WI, USA - HID1973M_E1 MG | ecosystem: Host-associated > Arthropoda: Insects > Digestive system > Unclassified ...
ATGCCCTCCACCGAGACCACGGCCGCGCCGGTGTCGAGCAGATCGCGCAGGGTCGAGGTCACCGGCAGGCCCGCGCCCACCGTCGCCTCGTAGCGGAAGCGCGCACCGCTGCCCGACGCGGCCTCGTGGATATCGCGATAGCGATCCCAGCCGCCCGCGCCGGCCTGCTTGTTGGGCGTAACCACATGGATGCCCGCCGCCAGCCAGTCCGCGTAACGATCCGCCACCTCGGCACTGGCACTGCAATCCACGATCACCGCGTGCGGCAGATGCGCCGAAAGCAAGTGCGCGGTGAACGCATCCAGATCGGCAGCCCGCCCGTTCTGGGCGAAACGATCGCGCCAGTCATCGCCAATGCCGCGCTCATCCAGCAGCATCGTGCGGCTGGAGGCAATCGCGCGCAGGCGCAGATCCAGGTTGACCTTGCCCAGCAACTGCGGCTGAGCCGCACGCAGCTGATCGATCAAAGTGGCGCCGACGTTGCCCGGCCCGATCACACCCACCGAAAAGGTCTGCGGCGACAACCAGAATCCAGCGTGCGCGGCGCGCAGCGCCTTGGTGGCATCGGCGCCGCCAATGGCCACCGAGATGTTGCGCTCGGACGAACCCTGCGCAATGGCCAGGATGTTGACCCGCGCGCGCCCCAGCGATTCAAACAAACGCGCCGCCACGCCGGGCTGGCCGGCCATGCCATCGCCCACCGCTGCCAGCACGCTGACCCCGTCGGTGCGCTGCACGCGCTGCACCTGGCCAATGGTCAACTCATGCGCAAAGGCATTGAGCAGCGCGGCTTGCGCACGCTGCGCCTCCACACTCTTGACCACACAGCAGATCGAATGCTCCGAGGAGCCCTGCGAAATCATCACCACCGACACGCGCGCATCGCGCAGCGCGGCGAACACGCGTTCGGCCGTACCCGGCACACCGATCAGGCCGGTGCCTTCCAGATTGATGATGGCCAGATCCGGGCTCAGGGTCAGGCCCTTGACCGGACCGCTGCTGTCACGCTCGGCGGTGATGCGCGTACCCGGATGCTCGGGGTGGAAGGTGTTGCGGATGATGATTGGCAGGCCGCGCTCAATCGCTGGCGACATGGTCTGCGGGTGCACCACCTTGGCGCCGAAGTAAGCCAGCTCGCAGGCCTCGTCATAGCTCAAGGCGCTCAGCTGCACGGCTTCGGGCACCACGCGCGGGTCCGCCGAGAGCACGCCGTCGACATCGGTCCAGATATGCAGTTCGTCGGCGTTGAACAGCGCGGCGAAGATCGCGCCGCTGTAGTCACTGCCATTGCGGCCCAGCGTGGTGATGCGGCCACTGCGGTCGCGGGCGACGAAGCCCGTCACCACCACCCGCTGTTGCTGATTGGCCTTGCGCCAGTCGGCCAGGCGCTGCGCGCTCTGCAGCCAGTCCACATCCACGCCCAGATCGCCGCGATCGACGATCAAGATGTCGCGTGCGTCCAGCACCGCGCAGTCTTCGCCACCGGCGGCCAGGTAGTCGCCCAGCAGGCGTGCGGAAAACACCTCGCCCATGCCCTGCACGCGGTCCAGCACTTCGCGCGGCAATTCGCCAATCACCGCGAGCGCGGCCAGCACTTCGGCCAGTTGCTCAAAACGCTGATCCATCCACTCCAGGGTGGGGCCGGCATTCTCGGCCAGCAGCGACACCGCCGCGCCGCGATGGCGGGCGCGCAGCTCATGCCAGCGTTCGCGCCACTCGGCCTGGTTGGCCGCGGCCATTTCGGCCAGCGAAATCAGCGCATCGGTCACGCCCTTCATCGCCGAGACGACGGTGACCTGCTGGGTTTCCTCGCGCGCCAGCAGCAACTGGGCGACATGGCGGTAACGATCGGCGTCGGCGACCGAGGTGCCGCCGAATTTATGCACGACGGTACGCGAAAGCGCTGCCGGGGCTTGCGCGGGTAGGACTGCAGCATTGCTGGACATCGACGAAGCCTCGTTGAGGCCCGTTACGCAAATCAGGACTTTGGGTTCCCCCGCATCCTGATTCGGGTGCGGGGCCGTGGTTTGCGAATTACGCGAACACAACCAGCCGCACCCTGCTAATGGGGGTGGTAATGGTCGTGGTGGTAGTGGCGCCAGTCGCGATATCCGTGATGCCACGGCGCTGCGCAGGCCCAGTGGCCTGGGCGAACGTGGTCAGTACGGGAGCGAGAGTGCGCATCGCCGTAGAGGACACGATGACTCGGTGGGCTGTCAAGTGCTGCGCTGCGACATCGCAAAAGTTGCATTGGCAACTGAGCGCACCGACATCGCGTCGGCTGCGCAAATGCAGGAAAAAATGGCGGCCCCGGCGCGATTCGAACGCACGACCTTCCCCTTAGGAGGGGGACGCTCTATCCAGCTGAGCTACGGGGCCACGAGGCGGCATTCTCGCATGATCATCCGCGCGCAGGCTTTGCCGGTGACCGCCGCAACGGAGAACGGATGCTTCGTCGATGTGCCCGGCCGCCTGCGTCGAATCCACACCCAAGCCACGCAAGCGACTGTCCACGTTGATGCTGCCGCTACGCGATGCGCATCCGCAAAAGTCCAGTAATTCCGGGCACTTGCAGCAATCTGACAGCAGCGCCTGGGGGCTCGCTCTGTTAAACTCACGCTTCCCGCGCGCACCTCGTCGTCGCGCCTTCATCCGAATTCCCTGGAGCTCCGCATGCCCACCGACATCCTCAAGGCGCTTGGCCTTGGCAAGACCAATTCCGGCACCTATCTGGGCCGCGGCGAATGGTCGGCCACCACCGATGCCGGCCTGCTGCAGTCGATCAATCCCACCACCAACGAGGTGATCGCCGAGGTGCATGCCAGCAGCCAGGCCGACTACGACACCGTGGTCGCGCGTGCGCAGGAAGCCTTCAAGATCTGGCGCACCACCCCCGCCCCGCGCCGCGGCGAAGCCATCCGCCTGTGCGGCGAAGCGCTGCGCAAGCACAAGGACGCCCTGGGTTCGCTGGTCGCCCTGGAAATGGGCAAGAGCAAGCCCGAAGGCGACGGCGAAGTGCAGGAGATGATCGACATCGCCGATTTCGCCGTGGGCCAAAGCCGCATGCTGTACGGCTACACCATGCATTCCGAGCGCCCGGGCCACCGCATGTATGAGCAGTACCAGCCGCTGGGCCTGGTCGGCATCATCAGCGCCTTCAACTTCCCGGTGGCGGTGTGGGCGTGGAATTCGTTCCTGGCCGGCATCTGCGGCGATATCTGCATCTGGAAGCCGTCCAACAAGACTCCGCTGACCGCGATTGCCTCGATGAAGATCTGCAACGAGGCGCTGAAGGCAGGCGGCTTCCCGGACATCTTCTTCCTGATCAACGATGCCGGCGTCGAGCTGGCCCAGCAGTTCGTCGATGACAAGCGCATCCCGCTGATCAGCTTCACCGGTTCCACCCAGGTGGGCCGCACGGTCGGCGAGCGCGTGGCGCGCCGCATGGGCCGCAGTCTGCTGGAGTTGGGCGGCAACAACGCCATCATCCTGGACGAAAGCGCGGACCTGAAGCTGGCGATCCCGGGCATCGTGTTCGGCGCGGTCGGCACTGCAGGCCAGCGCTGCACCACCACCCGCCGCCTGCTGGTGCACGAATCGATCTACGACAACGTGCTGGCCACCCTGGTCAAGGCGTACAAGCAGGTGGAAGGCAAGATTGGCGATCCCACCGATCCGGCCAACCTGATGGGCCCGCTCAACAGCCAGGGCGCGGTGCAGCAGTTCCTGGCTTCGATTGAAAAGGCCAAGGCCAGCGGCGGCACGGTGGAAACCGGCGGCACCGCCATCGATCGCGCCGGCAACTTCGTGCTGCCGGCGATTGTCACCGGCCTGAAGAACTCGGACGAAGTGGTCCAGCACGAAACCTTTGCGCCGATCCTGTACGTGATGAAGTTCAAGACCCTGGACGAAGCCATCGACATGCAGAACGGCGTGCCGCAGGGCCTGTCTTCTTCAATCTTTACCCAGAACCTGAAGTCGGCCGAGCTGTTCCTGTCGGCGGCCGGTTCGGACTGCGGCATCGCCAACGTCAACATCGGCACCAGCGGCGCGGAAATCGGCGGCGCTTTTGGTGGTGAGAAGGAAACCGGCGGCGGCCGCGAGTCCGGCTCTGACGCCTGGAAGGTTTACATGCGCCGCCAGACCAATACCATCAACTACTCCGACGCGCTGCCGCTGGCCCAGGGCATCAAGTTCGACTTCTGATCCCTACCCCACCCAACAAGGAGGTCCACCCGCATGAGCACCGTTCGCCAGACCAGCACGCTTGCCGTTGTCAGCCTGGTCACCGGCATACTCGGGTGGACCCTGTTGCCGCTGCTGGGCACGATCGCGGCGATCATCACCGGGCACATGGCCCGTGGCGAGATCCGGCGCAGGCCGGATCAGCTCGAGGGCGACGGCCTGGCCCTGGCCGGGCTGATCCTGGGCTGGGTGGCGGTAATTGGCTGGGTGCTGGGGGTAGTGCTGTTGTTCGCCTTCTTCGGCGGCTTGTTCTGGCTGGGTAGCCAGTAAACGGCGCAAGGTCATGGACGCCGACCCGACCCAACGCTTCAGTCCCCGTGTAGAGGACTATCTGCGTTACCGGCCGGGTTACCCCGAGGCCTTGGTCGATTGGCTGCATGTCAGCCAGGGCGTAGCCGACGCCGCCACGGTGGCCGACATCGGCGCCGGCACCGGCCTGTCGACCCGCTTGTTCCTGGACCGCGGCCATCCGGTCATCGCGGTCGAACCCAATGACGACATGCGCCAGGCCCTGCTGCAGGACCTGGCTGATCAGCCTGGCCTGCAGGTGGCGGCTGGCCGTGGCGAAGCCACCGGCCTGGCCGAGGCCAGCGTCGATCTGATCTCCTGCGCCACCGCCTTCCATTGGCTGGAACCCGGCCCCACCCGGGTCGAATGGGCGCGCATCCTGCGCCCCGGCGGCCTGGCCTGCGTGTACTGGAATGCGCGCGTGCCGGGGCTGTCGGCGTTCCTGCAGGGCTATGAAGAACTGCTGCACCGGTACGGTACCGACTACGGCAAAGTGAGCGAGCGCCGACCCGACGACACCGCCATGCAGGCCTGGTTTGGCGCGGGCTATCGCGGCATGGCCGAATTTCCCAATCCGCAGTGGCTGGATTTCAACTCACTTTATGGGCGGGTGCGCTCGTCTTCGTCGGCGCCGCCGCCGGATCATCCCGACCACGCCAAAATGCGGGAAGCATTGCAGCGGCTCTTCGACGACAATGCGCAGCAAGGCAAGGTCAGGTTTGACTACCTGACCCGCGCCTTCGTCGGCGCGCTGCCCCGATGATCCCCCGCTTCGACTCTTGCTGATCCATGTACAAATTTGCCCGACCCTTTTTGTTTGGCTTCGATGCCGAGACCGCGCACGGCCTGGGCCTGCGCGCGTTGGAATTGGCCTATCGCAGCGGCAGTCTTTCGCTGGCGGCGCGTCCGGTGGCGCCCATGCCAACCAAGGTCTGGGGCCTGACCTTTCCCAATCCGGTCGGCCTGGCCGCCGGCATGGACAAGAACGGCGCGCATATCGAAGCGCTGTTCGCGATGGGCTTTGGCTTTGTCGAAGTCGGCACGGTCACCCCGCGCCCACAGGCGGGCAATCCCAAACCGCGGATGTTCCGACTGCCGCAGCACCAGGCGGTGATCAACCGGCTGGGCTTCAACAACGAGGGCGTGGATGCGCTGGTGCGCAATGTCGAGCGCGTGCAGAAGCGCGCCGGCATCCTCGGCATCAACATCGGCAAGAACAAGGACACCTCCAACGAGCGTGCCGCCTCCGATTACCTGTTCTGCCTGGAGCGGGTCTACCCGCTGGCCGACTACATCACCGTCAACATCTCCTCGCCCAACACCGCCGGCCTGCGTGAGTTGCAGGAAGAACAGGCGCTGCGCCATCTGATTGGCAGCCTGCGTGACGCGCAGGAGGATCTGGCTGCACAGCATGGCAAGCGGGTGCCGATGCTGGTCAAGGTGGCGCCGGATCTGTCCGATGACGATATCGATGCGGTGGCACGGGTGTTGGGTGATCTGTCGGTGGACGGCGTGGTCGCCACCAACACCACGGTCTCGCGCATCAGCGTGCAGGATCACAAGCTGGCGCGGGAGACCGGCGGTCTGTCCGGCGCGCCGCTGATGGGCCAATCCACGCTGGTGCTGCGCCGCTTGCGCACGCGCCTGCCCGACACCATCCCGCTGATTGGCGTGGGCGGCATCCTGTCCGGCGCCGATGCGGTGGCCAAGATGGCCGCTGGCGCCTCGCTGGTGCAGTGCTACAGCGGTCTGGTCTATCGCGGGCCCGAATTGATTGGCGAATGCGTGGATGCCATCCGTCGCCGCCGCGAGGCGCCCAGTCGCGGTGCGGTGGCGCCGGAATGAGTCGACCCTATCGCCTGCTGCAGCGGGCTTCGCTACGTAATCGCAACACCTTTGGCGTGGAAGCGCGTGCGCCCTGGCTGGCCGAAATGCATGACAGCCACCACTTGCCAGCGCTGCTGGACTTGCCGGAGATGTCTTCCGGGCCGTTGATGGTGCTGGGCGGCGGCAGCAATCTGCTGTTTGCCGGTGATGCCGAAGGTCCGGTGCTGTCGTTTGTCACCTATGACCAGGTGATCCTGGAACAGGACGCCGAACGCGCGCGCATCCGCGTGGACGCCGGCGCGCCCTGGCATGCGCTGGTGATGTGGTCGTTGGAGCACGGCTTGTGCGGCCTGGAAAACCTGGCGCTGATTCCTGGCACTGCCGGCGCCGCGCCGATCCAGAACATCGGCGCTTACGGCGTGGAAGTGGGAGAGTTCATCCATGCGGTGGAAGCCTGGGATCGCCGTGACCAACTGTGGCGCCGGCTGTCGCGGCACGACTGCGCATTCGCCTATCGCGACAGCGTGTTCAAGCAAGACCCGAATCGCTATGTGGTCACGGCTGTGGAAATGCATTTGCTGCGCCAACCCGCGCTGCGCCTGGACTACGCCGGCATCGGCGAAGAATTGCAGGCCATGGGCATTACCAAGCCCAGCGCACTCGACGTGGCCACCGCGGTGATCCATATCCGCCAACGCAAGCTTCCCGATCCGGTGCAGATTGGCAACGCCGGCAGCTTCTTCAAGAATCCGATCCTGCCGCTGGCCCAAGTCGAGGCTTTGCAAGCCGCACAACCGGGCCTGCCCGTGTTCCGCGGCGACAGCGCGCAGACCCGCAAGATTTCCGCGGCCTGGTTGATTGAAGCCTGCGGCTGGAAGGGCCATCGCGATGGTGACGCCGGGGTATCGGACGCGCATGCGCTGGTGCTGGTCAACCATGGACAGGCCAGCGGCCAGCAGCTGTTGGCGCTGGCACGGCGCATTGCCGCCTCCGTGCAGGAGCGATTCGGCGTGGCGATTGAACCCGAGCCACGCATCATCGGAGCACGCTGGTAAGGGGCCGCTGATGCCGAGCATTCCCGTGCATTTCCGCGCTGCTGCGCTGATGCTCGCCAGCACGATGTTCTTCGCCTTGATGGTGGTGGCGATCCGGCTGGCCTCGGCCGATCTGCACACCTTCGAGATCGCCTTCTTCCGCAATTTCTTCGGCCTGATTGCCACTCTGCCGCTGTTTATCAAGCATGGCCCGGGCATCCTGCGCACGCAGTACTTCCCGCGCTATCTGTTCCGTTGCCTGATTGGCATCGTCTCCATGTTGTGCGGGTTCTGGGCCATCGGCCACCTGCCGCTGGCGCAGGCGGTGTCGCTGTCGTACTCCACGCCACTGTTTGTCACCCTGGCCGCCGCGGCCATGCTCAACGAGAAGGTGCGCGCACGCCGTTGGACCGCCGTGGTGCTGGGCTTCATTGGCGTGCTGATCATCGTGCGCCCAGGCACGTCGGAGTTCAGCATCGATGCCTTGATTGCGGTGCTGGCCGCGGTGATGAGTGCGTTGGTGGCGATCCAGATCAAACAGCTGTCAGCGGTGGAGCCGGCCGATCGCATCGTCATTTACACCACTCTGCTGTGGGTGCCGATGTCGTTGCTGCCGGCGCTGAGCGTGTGGCAGTGGCCGCAGGGCATCACCTGGGTGTGGGTGATCGCCGCTGGTTTCATGGGCACCGGCGGACACATGCTGTGGACGCGTGCGCTCAAGCTGGGTGAAGTGTCGGCGCTGACCCCAATCAGCTTCATGCAGCTGCCGGTGGTCGCCGTGTTTGGCTGGTGGTTGTTCAGCGAAAAGCTCGACCTGTGGACCCTGGTCGGTGCCGGCATCATCTTCACGGCCAATGCCTATATCGCCCATCGCGAGGCGGTGCTGTCGCGCAAGGCGGCCTCGGAAGCAGTCAGCTCGGCGGCCAAGCCCGGCGAGTAAACCGCCCGGCACGCGGCGCCATGCGTTAGTTGTCTTGCACTCGACCAGCGGTGCGGCAGGTCGGGATTCAGGCGATCGCGGCAAACCCACTGGCAATCGGTCTGCCTAGAATCTGCGCCTTTCCGTCACTGTCCACGCCGGGCCCGACCCGGCCGTTTGCGCCGCATGCGATTCGCCGCTTCTCTCGCCCTCCTGGCCCAACGTTTGCTGGGCTTTCCACTCATCTTCATCGTGGGATCGGTCGTTGCCTTCATCGGCTGGCGCTCGATGAGCCAGGACAGCGTGGTGATTGCCTCGGGACCGGAAGGCGGCTACTTCCATACCACCGCCCTGCGCTATCAGGCGCTGCTGGCCGAGCGTGATGTGCACGTGCGCATCGTGCCGGAGGAAAACACGTTGCGCGGCCTGGAAGATGTGGACGACCCCGACTCTGACGTGGACGTGGCGTTCGTGGCGCAGCGGCTGGATGCGCATGAGCATCCGCGCGTGCGTTCGCTGGGCGTCATCACCGACGAGCCCCTGTTTGTCTTTCGGCGCAGCAACACGCGCCGCTTCTCCCGCCTGGCCGATGTGCAAGGCCTGCGCCTGGCGGTGGGCCCGGTCGGCAGCGGCTCCTACCAGCTGGCCACCGAAGTGCTGAGCGCTTACGGCATCACCGCGAAGAACGCCCGCTTCCACACCCTGGGCCTGCGCGCCTCGGTTGACGCCCTGCGCAAAGGCGAGGTGGACGTCGCCTTCTTGTTGCAGCCGCTGGAGCAGCCGATTGTCGGTGAACTGGCACGCTCACCCGGGGTGGAGCTGGTCGATGTGATCGACGCCCGTGCGACCTCACGTGTACTCGGCCAAGGACGCAACATGGGCGTGGCGCGGATACCGCTGGGCATCTTTGATCTGCGCAATGAGCTGCCCGCTCACGACCTGACCCTGCCCACCGAAGCCGTATCCGTGGTGATCAAGTCCAACCTGGATCCCGGCATCCTGCATCACCTGCTCGAAGTGATGCAGCAGGTGCATGGCGGCTCCAACCTGGACCGTGACGCCGGCGGCTATCCGCGCTCGGTGGGTGGGCAGTTGCCGCTGCACCCGGTCGCGGCTTCGTTCTATCGTGCCGGACTGCCCTTCCTTTACCGGCACCTGCCGTTTGGCATGGCCAATGGCATCTTCCAGTTGTTCCTGTTGGTGTTGCCGCTGACCATCCTGAGTCCACTGCTCAGCTTTCTTGGCGTGCCCTCACCCATCTGGTTCTACAAGGAAGCCAAGTACCGGCTGTGGCTGGTGGAACTACGCACGATGGTGCGCATCTACACGCGCCATGGCCATCTGACCGCCCGCCAGCAACGCCGCCTTGCGGTACTGCGGCAACTGCTGGATCAACAGGCCTTGGGTCTGGATCGCTGTCGACAAGCCGCCAGACTGCTGCCGTGAGCGGCCGCTTCAGCGCACGCTGCGGCCATCGCGGCGCATTGCCGCAGCCAGTGCCGCCAGTGGCTCGCTCAAGCTGGCCGGGTCCGCCTTGAGGATCGGCTGCAGGTAACGATCATCCATGGCGCGGGCCTGCGCATCCTGTTTCAGATCCTCGTAGGCCTGCACCAGGTTCCAGGCCGCATGCACCGTCTCCGGATGCTGCGCGCCCAGCAACTGCTCGCGCACCTCCAGCAGCTCGCGGTAAGCGGCGATGGCGCGCGCGTCCTGGCCCACGTCCATGTAGGCATCGGCGCGGATCAGCAACGCGCGCTGCCATTGTGGATGCTTGACTCCCATCACCTCGCGCCCGAGCGGAATCGCCTTGTCGAGCAGGTCCAGGCTGGCCTGCGCCTGCCCGTCGTGCAACAAGGTGCCGGCGTGGTTGATCAACACCGACAAGGTGTCCGGATGGTTGGCGCCGAGCAGGCGCGTGCGCGCTTCCAGCACCTGCTGCTCCAACGGAAGCGCCGCCTTGAAATTGTCCAGCCGCGCGTAAGTGGTGGCCAGGTTCAGTCGCGTGCGGATGGTCAGTGGATGCTCCGCGCCCAGCACGCGTTCGCGTGCCGCCAGCACGGCGATCATCAATGGCAGCGCTTCCTCGGCCTGGCCGGAATCGGACAGCATGCTGCCCAACGTGCTGCGCGCATGCAGGGTAATGGGATGCTCGGCGCCCAGACGGCGGGTCTGCGTCGCCACCAGCTCGCGCTGCAGGCGCACCGCGCCTTCCTTCTCGCCGCTGAGCATGCGCATGACCGCCAGGTTGCCCTGCGCGGCCAGGGTGTCCTTGTGTTCGGCGCCTTGCACGGCCACTCGCAACGGCACCAGCGTTTCCATGTTGGCGCGCGCCTGCGCCAGATCGCCGACATTGCGCTGCTGGTTGGCCAGCGCATTGAGCACGTCCATGCTGGCCAGATCGCGTGGCCCATGCGCGGTGACCAGTGCGTCGTACAAGGCTTGCAGTTGCTTGCGCGCACCTTCGCGGTCGCCGCGCGCGGCCAGCACCTCGGTCTGCGCCAGGGCCAGGCCGACCCGCGTGGGATCATTCAACGGCAGCCGTTCGGACAGCGGCCGTGCACGCGCGATGATCGCCGCGCCGGCATCGACATGGCCGGCGCTGAGCAGCGCGTCGGCCTGGCCACGTCGCGCCGCTAGGGTGCGCGGGTCGGCTTCGCCAAAGGCGCGGCTGCGGAACTCGGCTACCCGCGCAAATCCGGCGGCGGCTTCGTTCGGCATGCCCAACGCACTGTGCACGCGGGCGATGGATTCGCGCAGGTCCGCCGCCAAGGCGGGTTGATCGGCAAAGTCGCGGCTCACCGCCGCATCGGCGTGTACCAGCAGATCGCGATCGATCATCCGCCGCGCCACGTCGGCGGTGCTGGCCTGGGCCAGGATGTGATCCAAGGCAGCGCGTTGCTGCGCCGGTTGCCCGGCCAACTGCTCGCGCAGGGCGGTGGACAGGCCTGCGCCCATGGCTTCGATGTCGATGTCTTCCAGCATGGACTGCTGGAAACCTGCCACCCGCTCCAGTTCGCGGCTGCGCAGCTCGGCCAGCGCGCGTTGTTCGCGTGCCTGCATCAAGCCGTACAAGGACAGACCCAGCCCGGCCAGCAGCGCACACAGCACCACCGAAGCGGCCAGCATCGCGGTACGGTGGCGACCCATGAACTTGCCGGCCCGATAGCGCCGGCTCGGCGGCACTGCCAGCAGCGGTTCGTGTTGCAGGAAGCGGCGCACGTCGGCCGCCAATTCGCCGACCGAGGCGTAGCGCTCTTCGCGCTCCCAGCGCATCGCCTTGCTCACCACCCAGTCCAGCTCACCGCGCAGCGCGCGCCGCAACGGCACCCGCGCCATGCCGGCCAGACGCGGACTGTCCGGCGGCAAGGTGTCCAGGGTCTGCGAGGCCAGGCGAGTCACGCCGTCCGCATCGTCGCCTGGGCGCGCGCCGGCCAGCAGCTCGTGCAACAGCACACCCAGCGCGTAAACGTCGCTGCGGTTGTCGATGGCGGCCACATCGCCTGCCGCCTGCTCCGGACTCATGTAGGCCGGCGTGCCCGCGCGTTCCTGCGGGCCGTCGAACGAACGCGAAGCGACCATGGCAATGCCGAAGTCGATGATCTTGGGCATCGGCCGGCCATCCACCCGATCCACCAGCAGGTTGCCGGGTTTCAGGTCGCGGTGGATGACGCCCTTGTGATGCGCGTGCTGCACGCCTTCGCAGATGCGCAGGAACAGATCCAGACGCTCGCGCAGCGACAGCGCCTGCTCGGCGCAGAAGTGGGTGACGGTGACGCCTTCGCTGAATTCCATGGCGAAGTACTGCACGCCGTCGGCGGTGGTGCCGGCGTCGTAAATCTGCGCGATGGCCGGATGGCGCATCTGCGCCAGCAACTGCCGCTCAATCTCGAAATAAGCCAGGTGCCGCGCATCCAGTCGGCGGCCGCGCAACAGCTTGAGTGCCACCGTGCGCCGCACCGGCTCGAGCTGTTCGGCCCGGTACACCTCGCCCATGCCGCCCTGCCCCAGCAACGCATCCAGCCGGTACGCGCCCAGCCGCATGCCCGGCGCAAAGCCGGACGCGCCTTCCGGCGCGGCATCGGACAACTGGGTCACCAGAAGCTCGGTGGCTTCCGGATCATCCGCCGGCGGCGGCGCTGCAGACATGGTCTTTCCCCCTGGATATCCGCATGGTACCCAGATGCGGCGGCAGTGTCCGCCCGGACCGGCTACACTCGACGCCCTGCCGCACTCCTCCCGCACACGGCGCATGGCCCCCGATCACGACACCACCCAGCGCACGATCTGCAGCGACGGCCCGACGCCGCGCGGCACGCGTTCGGCGTGCGTGGTGGTGATCCAGGGTGAGGGACTGGGCCGGCGCGCCGATATCGATGAGCAACCGGTGGTGGTGGGCCGCTCGCGCGAGGCGGATCTGCATATCCCGCACGCCAGCGTCTCGCGCCGGCATTGCGAAATCTGGCGCGAAGGTGACCGCTATCGCGTCCGTGATCTGCAAGCCACCAACCCCACCCGCTTGAACGAAACGCCGATCAGCGAGGCCGAACTGCAGGACGGCGATCACCTGACTCTGGGCGAGAGCATCCTGAAGTTCATCAGCCATGCCAGCCTGGAAGCGCACTACCACGAAGAGATCTACCAGCTCGCCACCCACGACGCGCTGACGGATCTGTACAACCGCCGCCATTTCATCGACACCGTGGATCGCGAGATTGCCCGCGCCATGCGCCATCAGCGGCCGCTGGCGATGTGCATCATCGACGTGGACCTGTTCAAGCCGATCAATGATCGCTACGGGCATATCTCCGGCGATCACGTACTGCGCCAGATGGCCGCCATCCTGCGCCGCTATGTGCGCAACGACGATGCCGCCGCGCGCATCGGCGGCGAAGAGTTCGCGGTGCTGCTGCCCGAATGCGACAGCGACGCGGCCTTCGGCTTTGCCGAGCGCCTGCGCCAGGCCATCGCCGAGGCGGTGTTCAAGCCCGGCGGCGAAGACCAGCACATCACGGTGAGCATTGGCATTGCGGCACTCAATCCGCACCGCGATACCTGCAGCCGGATGATGGCCGCCGCCGACGCGGGCCTTTACCGCGCCAAGAGCGAAGGCCGCAACCGCGTCTGCATCCAACCCTGAGGCTCAGGCTTCGGCTCAGGCGTCCGCTTCGGCTTCAGCAGCGGCCGGCGCCATTGCACTGATCGCCGTCACCGGCAGGCCCGCCGCACGCCAGGCATCGATGCCGCCGCGCAGGGGCAGCACATGGGTGTAACCGTGGCGACGCAACTGTCCCGCCATCCACGCGGCGGAGACTTCGTCCGGACAGGCGCAGTAGATCACGATCCGGCGCTCGCGTGGATGCGCGGCCAGGATCGGTTCCAACTTGCGCTCGTCCGCAAACATCGCGCCCGGGATGATGTACGGATCCACCTCGCGGATGCCCGGCGCACGGATGTCCAGGATCACCGGCGGAGCGTCCGCGGCCAGTTCGGACTGCAGCTGCGCCACGTCCACCCGCTGGGTTTCCAGCGACTTGAACAGACTGCGCCTCCGCCACCAGCGATACGCCACATACGCAGCCAAGCTGGTGACCAGTACCGCGATGGCGCCTGTGCCCAGCTGCGACAGCACCAGGATCACCTGCTCCACCTGACGCGCAAAGATCACCCCCAGCGCCAAGCCCAGCCCGGCCCACAGCGCCGCACCTATGCCGTCGTAACGCAGGAAGCGCGGCAGGCTCGCCTGCATCGCACCGGCCAGCGGCACCGAGACCATCGACAAGCCCGGCACGAACTTGGCCACGGTCAGTACGCGCACGCCAAAACGACCATAGAAGCGCTCGGTCTGTTTCATGCAGGTGTCGCGCGAGAGCGAAAGCCGGCACAACGATTGCAGCGTGCGCGTGCCATAGCGGCGGCCCGCGTAGTACCAGGCGGCATCGCCGATCAGACTGGCACTGACCGACACAGCCAGCACCGCCAACAGAGCGGGCCAGGCGGGATCGGCATGCATCTGGATGGCCGCGCCCATCAGGATCAGCGTGGGCAGTGCCGGCACCGGCAGGCCCAATGACAGGGCCAGCACGTTGGCGAACACCAGCCAGAGGCCAAACGTTTCCACCCAGTGCTGCATCTCGCCGGTCCAAGTGATCGCGTCGCGCTCGACGCCGTGCGCACTATCGTCGGTCCGCACCTCCCTGGCCACAAGCGCCATCCAGGAAACATTGCGTTACTTTGCTTACGCTCGCTCTCAACGCCGTTGCGGCGCGCAGGCCTGCTCTCCTACGCTGTACGCCTCCGGGGGGAGATCATCATGGCAATACGATTTGGGACGGTCACGCCGATGCTGCCGGCGGGACCGTGCTTGCTTGAGGCATTGGATTTCTACATCCACGGCATGGGTTTTCGCGCCATCTGGCAGGAAGGCGACATGGCCGGCATTGAGCGCGACGGCGTGGCCTTCCATCTGGTCCGCAACAGCGAAAAGACCTGGGCCGACAACGCCAGCTTCAGCATCGGCGTCAACGGACTGGACGCGCTCTACGTGGAGTACGGCAGCTTGCCCGCCAAGCTGGGCCCGCTGGAAATGAAGTCCTGGGGCCGGCGCGAGTTCCATCTCATCGCGCCATCCGGGGTCTGCTTCCAGTTCTACGAGCTGGGTTGAGCCGGGCTGACGGCGGCCGCGCCGGCTCGCCAGGGCCGGCCGCCGCGATAGATCACCAGGTACACGCCCACCACCCAGGCCATGCCGGCGGTCCAACCGCCGATGATGTCCGAGGGGTAATGCACGCCCAGGTAGATCCGCGACAGGCCCACCAACAGCACAAACACCAACGCGGCGATCGCCGCCGGCCAGCGCCAGCGCGTGTGCCAGGTCAGCAGCACCACGGTCATGGCCAGGGTCATCGACCCCATGGCATGGCCGCTGGGAAAGCTGAAGGTGGATTCCGGCGCCACCGATTCCCACAGGCTGGGGCGATTGCGCTGGAAGGCATGCTTGCTGGCCAGGTTGAGCAATGCCGAGCCGGCAAAAGCGCAGCCGGTGAACAAGGCTTCGCGCCAACGCCGGATGACCAGCAGCACCAGCACCAGCGCGATATCAATCGGCACCACGCCGTACTGGTAGCCAGCGGCCGATACGTAGATGAAGAAACGATCCATCGCTGGCGTCGCCACCGCATGCAGATGGGTCAGCAGCGGCGCGTCGAACACGAACTCTTCCAGCTCGTGCACTTCCTCGGCCAGCTCGGCAAACACCCACAGCGGCAACAGCAGGCCGACAAACAACAGCGTCAGCCGCCAGGCGCGCTGGCGCAGCAGTTCAAACACGTAACTCAGGCCCTGACGGACCGCTTCAACCGGCGACACGGCGGTATTTCTGCTCGACATAGTCATCGATCAGGGCGACAAACTCCTGCGCGATGTTCTCGCCACGCAGGGTCACCTTCTTCTCGCCATCAATAAACACCGGCGCGGCCGGCGCTTCGCCCGTGCCCGGCAGGGAGATGCCGATGTTGGCGTGACGCGACTCGCCCGGCCCGTTGACGATGCAGCCCATCACCGCCAGGGTCATGTTTTCGGCGCCAGGGTGGCTGACCTTCCATACCGGCATCTGCCCGCGCACATGGTTCTGCACGACCTTGGCCAGTTCCTGGAAGAACTCCGAGGTGGTGCGGCCGCAGCCCGGGCAGGCGGTGACCAACGGGGTGAAGGCGCGCTGGCCGGTGGTCTGCAGCAGTTCCTGCGCGACGATCACTTCCTGCGTGCGCGACTGCCCCGGTTCGGGCGTCAGCGAAATGCGGATGGTGTCGCCAATACCTTCCTGCAGCAGCACGGACAGGGCCGCAGCCGAGGCCACAATGCCCTTGCTGCCAATGCCGGCCTCGGTCAGGCCCAAATGCAGCGCGAACTCCGAACGCTGCGCCATGTCGCGATAGACCGCGATCAGCTCCTGCACGCCGCTGACCTTGGCCGACAGCACGATGCGATCACGCGCCAGGCCAAGCTCCACCGCGCGTTCGGCCGAGTCCACGGCCGAGCGGATCAGCGCTTCGCGCAGCACGCGGCCGGCATCCCAGGGCTGCTCGCGGCTGTGGTTCTCATCCATCAGCTGCGCGGCCAGCGACTGGTCCAGCGAGCCCCAGTTGGCGCCGATGCGCACCGGCTTGTTGTAGCGGATGGCGAACTCGATCAACTGGGCGAACTGGGTGTCTTTTTTCTTGCCAAAGCCCACGTTGCCCGGATTGATGCGGTACTTGGCCAGCGCCTCGGCGCAGGCCGGCTCGCCGGTGAGCAAGGTGTGCCCGTTGTAGTGGAAGTCGCCAATCAGCGGCACCGGCACGCCCATCATGTCCAGCTTCTCGCGGATGCGCGGGATGGCGGCGGCCGATTCGGGATTGTTGACGGTCAGTCGCACCAGCTCCGAGCCGGCGCGCCACAGATCGGCCACCTGCTTGACGCTGGCGGCGATGTCGGCGGTGTCGGTGTTGGTCATCGACTGCACCACGACGGGCTGGCCGCCGCCCACTTTGACCCCGCCGATATCCACGGCGTGGGTGATGCGGCGGGGCCAGGCGGTGGCGTCGGCGGGGGGCGTGGGGCGGGTGACGGCGTCGTGCATGGGCCTATTCTAGATCGTGTGCCGCGTCCGTCGGCCCACCGCCGCCTGAGCGCCGGGCGCCGGTCTGCGACGGCCCGTCGCGGGTGGGCGCTGGCAGCTTCGACTAGCATGTGTGCCCATGCCCATGTCGTCACCCAGTTTCCTGCGCACCCTGTGCAATCTGCGCTGGGTCGCCATCATCGGCCAGGCGGTCACCGTCCTGGTCGCCACCGAGTGGATGGATATCCCGCTGCCGCCCGGCCCCTTGTGGGGCGGTATCGCGGTGCTGGCGGCTTTCAACATCTACGCCACCTGGCGCAGCCGCCATCCCGGGCCGGATTCCTCGCGCACCGCCTTCCTGCACATGCTGGTGGACGTGGCCGTGCTGGCCTGGCTGCTGGCCTGCAGCGGCGGCATCACCAATCCATTCAGCCCCATGTTCCTGCTGATCAACGTGGTGGCGGCGCTGGCCCTGCCGCTGCGCTGGGTACTGGCCACAGCGGCGGCGTCGTTGCTGGGCTATGGCCTGATGTCGGTGTTCGGCCAGCCGCTGCCGGAGCTGCACAGCACCCGCCTGCACCTGTGGGGCATGGCGGTGAACTTTCTGCTGTCTGTGGGCGTGGTGCTGTACTTCTCCACCCGCCTGGTCGCCGCCCTGCGCCTGCGCGAGCGCGAGGTGTCCACCCTGCGCGAACGCTTCGCCCGCAACGAGGGCATCGTCGCCCTGGCCACCCACGCCGCCGCGGTGGCGCACGAACTCAATACGCCGCTGGGCACCATGACCCTGCTCAGCGAGGAGATTGCCGAACAGACCGACGACGACGCCATCCGCGACGACGCCTACACCCTGCGCGAATTGATCGACCTCTGCCGCGACCGCGTGCGCGAGCTGGCCGCCTCGGCGGAAATGGGTTTCCGCGCCAGCGTGGATCTGGATCGGGTGATCGATCGTTGGCAACTGGTGCGCCCGACCATCGAACTGCACCGCCAGGGCGCACTGCCGCCGAACCTGCGCGTGGAGCCGTCGATTGGCCACCTGCTGCAGGCCCTGCTCAACAATGCCGCCGACGCCAGCACCCAGGCTGGCTCGCAGCGCGTATTCCTGCATCTGCGCTGCGAACAGGATGAACTGGTGGGCGAAGTGCGCGATGAGGGCAAGGGTTTCCACGACAACCTGCCCTTCAGTTCCGAAGGGCTGTTCCGCAGCAGCAAGCCCGAGGGCATGGGCGTGGGCCTGGCCTTGTCGCATGCCACGGTCGAGCGCCTGGGCGGTTCGCTGAGCATCCACACGGTGCCGCCGCGCGGCGTCTGCGTCACCTTCCGCTTGCCGGTGCGTTTTGGTCGCAAGGAGTTTCCATGAATGGTCTGTTGATTGACGATGACGAGTTGTACGCCCGCACCCTCCAGCGCAGCCTGGCGCGGCGTGGCATCGACACGCGCATTGCCTTGAATGCCAGCCAGGCGCTGGAGCTGGCGCGACAGCAGCCGCCGGATTTCGCGCTGGTGGATTTGAAGCTGGGCGAATCCTCTGGCCTGCAACTGATTGAACCGCTGCGCGCCCTGCGCGAGGACATGCGCATCCTGCTGGTCACTGGCTATGCCAGCGTTGCCACTGCGGTGGAGTCGATCAAGCGCGGCGCCGACGACTATCTGCCCAAACCGGCCTCGCTGACGTCGATCTTGCGCGCGTTGGGTGTGGAGAAATCCGAAGCGCCCGAGCCGGAAGACACCATGACGCCCCTGCACCGGCTGGAGTGGGAACACATCCAGCAGGCGCTGGCCGAAACCGACGGCAACATCTCGGCGGCGGCACGCTTGCTGGGCATGCATCGACGCTCGCTGCAGCGCAAGCTGCTCAAGCGACCGGGCCCCGAGCGCCGCAACATCGACTGACGAAAGCGCAGCGCTACCGTGACCCGTAGCAGGGTCTTCAGCCCCGAACCCCTGAGGCCTGCCGGCAAACTCAGGTAACGTATCCGCATGGAATCGCCCGCCCGCAACATCCTCACTCCCACCCAGCTCAACACGCTCGCGCGCGATCTGCTTGAAGGCGCGTTCCCGCTGATCTGGGTGGAAGGCGAACTGGGCAATGTCACCCGCCCCGCCTCCGGCCATCTGTACTTCACCCTCAAGGACGCGCGCGCGCAGGTGCGCAGCGCGATGTTCAAGCCCAAGAGCCAGTGGCTGAAGTTCGTCCCGCGCGAAGGCCTGCGCGTCTTGGTGCGCGGCCGACTGACCCTGTACGAAGCGCGTGGCGACTACCAGTTGGTCATCGACCACATGGAAGAAGCCGGCGAAGGCGCGCTGCGCCGCGCCTTTGAACAACTGCGCGCCAAGCTGGCCGCCGAGGGCCTGTTTGACGAAGGCCGCAAGCGCGCCCTGCCCGCGCATGTGCAGCGACTGGGCGTGATCACCTCGCCCAGCGGCGCAGCGGTGCGCGACGTGCTCAGCGTGCTTGCCAGGCGCTATCCGCTGCTGGAAGTGGACGTATTGCCGGTGCAGGTACAAGGCGAAGCCGCGCCCGCGCAAATCGTCTCGATGTTGCAGCGTGCCGCCGACAGCGGGCGCTACGACGTGCTGCTGGTCACCCGTGGCGGCGGTTCACTGGAAGATCTGTGGGCCTTCAACGACGAGCAACTGGCGCGCACCATCGCCGCCTCGCCCATACCGGTGGTCTCGGCGGTCGGCCACGAAACCGACTTCACCCTGGCCGACTTCGCCGCCGATCTGCGCGCGCCCACGCCCTCGGTGGCGGCCGAACTGCTGGTGCCGGATCGCCGCGACCTGGCCAGTCACCTGCGCGCTTTGCAGCGCCACGCCACCGAGATTCAACGTCGGCACCTGCGCGACGCCATCCAGCGCAGTGATCGCGCTGCGCTGCGCTTGAACGCGCTGCGCCCGCAAGCACGCTTGGAACTGATTCGCCGCCGCCAGGACGAAGCCCTGCGCCGCTTGCAGGCGCTGTGGCGTGAACAGCTGCAGTCGCGCCACGCCAGCCTGCGCCATGCCGAAACTGTGCTGCGTGCCACCCAACCGAGCCGTCGGCTGGCGCAGCTGCGTGATCGCCTGCAAGCGCTGAGCCTGCGTCCGCAAGCCAGCATCGCCCGCCAACTACAGCGCGACTCACTCAAGCTGCGAGGGCTGGCACGTTCGCTGAGTGCGGTGAGCCCGCTGGCCACAGTGGCGCGTGGCTATGCCATCGTCACCCGCGAAGACGGGCAGCTGGTGCGCTCAGTGGCGCAGGTGCAGCCCGGTGATGCCGTCAGCGCGCAGGTCAGTGACGGCACGTTGAAACTGCGCGTGGAAGACTGAGCTTGGCCGGGACGCACCCGGCCGTAACCCCACTGCCACAGGCCATGCGTTCACCCTCCCGACCACTGGGAGAACCGACATGCGCCTCGCTCAACCTTGTCTTGCCCTGCTCGCCTGCGCCCTGCTGGCGGCCTGCCAATCGCAACCCCGCAATGCCAATGTGCCCGGCAGCGATACCGACGTCGCCGCCGCCGAGGCACGCCGTGCCGCCTACGAAAGCGCGGCCGACGCCGCAGCGGCCATCAGCGAGGCCGCTCCGGCCACGTTGGATTCGGTCCAGGTCAGCGGGTCGGCCCACCGCGCCATGCAGTCCAAGTCCGCAAGCAGCCCGCAAGCGCGTGTACGCGCGCAAGGCAACGTCAATCTCTCCTATGCGGCTCCACCCCCGCCCCCGGCACCGATGGTGAGCGGAGGCTATCCCGCCGAGTTCGAGCGATCTGTGGCCGGCGTGGTTTTCAACCAAGGCGTTGCGCTGCAAGCGCCTGGCACAGTCAACACCGAGACTTACGCCAACCGCGATGACAACCCAGTGCATCGCACCAGCGAACAACCGGTCTCCACCTTCTCCGTGGATGTGGACACGGGCAGCTACAGCAATGTGCGGCGCATGCTGCGCCAGGGCGTACGGCCGCCGGCCGACTCGGTGCGCGCCGAGGAGTTGATCAACTACTTCGACTACGGCCATCCCGGCCCGGCCAATCGCCAGCAACCCTTCCAGGTCAGCACCGAACTGGCGCCCGCGCCGTGGAATGCGCAGCGCCAGCTGTTGATGATCGGCATCAAGGGTTATGACGTGCCCAAAGCCACGCTGCCGCCGGCCAACCTGGTGTTCTTGATTGACACCTCTGGCTCGATGGAATCGGAAGACAAACTGCCGCTGCTCAAGCAGGCTTTCACTCAATTGGCCAGGCAACTGCGTGCCGAAGATCGCGTGTCGATTGTGGTCTACGCCGGTTCGGCCGGCCTGGTCCTGCCGCCTACGCCCGGTGATCGCCAGGACAAGATTGTCGCTGCCTTGGATCGCCTGCAAGCCGGTGGTAGCACCAACGGCGGCGACGGCATCCGCCTGGCCTATGCGATGGCCAAGCAGGCCTTTGTCAAAGATGGCGTCAACCGCGTGATCCTGGCAACCGACGGCGATTTCAATGTCGGCATCATCGACCGCGACGCGCTCAAGACCCTGGTGGCGGATCAGCGCAAGACCGGCATCGCCCTGAGCACGCTGGGCTTTGGTGCGGGCAACTACAACGATGCCGTGGCCGAGGAACTGGCTGATGTCGGCGACGGCAACCATGCCTACATCGACACGCTGCAGGAAGCGCGCAAAGTATTGGTGGATGAAATGCAATCGACCCTACTCACGATTGCTCGCGACGTGAAGATCCAGATCGAGTTCAATCCGGCGGTCGTGGCCGAGTACCGCCTGATTGGCTACGAAAACCGGATCCTCAAGCGCGAGGACTTTGCCAATGACAAGGTCGACGCCGGCGATATCGGTGCCGGCCACGAAGTCACCGCCTTGTATGAGATCACCCCGGTGGGCAGCACCGCGCAACGTTTGCCTGCGCTTCGCTATGGTTCCAAGCATGCGGATGCCGGCAAGGCCGGCGGCCGCGACGAGCTGGCTCACCTGAGCCTGCGCTACAAGCTGCCCGGCCAGGAGCAAAGCCGGCTGATTCAAACGCCGATTGCGGCCCACGACATCGCCGCGAATCCCAGCAACCGCTTCCGTTTCGCCAGCGCCGTGGCTGCCTATGCCGACCTGCTTCGCGGCGGCCAGAACATCGATGGCTGGCAATGGCAGGATGTGCGTCGCGCTGCGGAAGGCAGCCTGGGTGACGACAAGTTCGGCCTGCGCCACGAGTTTGTCGAGCTAATCGACAGCGCGCGTCAGATCACCTCAGCGGAAACGTCTGAACCAAAGATCGCGGAAGTTCGCTGACTGGTCTGCCTGGACGTATTAGGCGATTGTGCTCGCAAGCGCGCATGCCCCCCTTACTGGGCGGGCATGCGTTGCTGGCCCCCTCAGGCGGCCAGCAGGGTTTTGACGCGATCCAGGCTAAGCATCACCGTCATTGGATGGATGTTCGACGCCACAAAGCCGTGCTTGATATAGAAGGAACGGGCGCGTTCGTCCATGGCATGGCAGAGCATGGCGCGAATGCCCATGTGCTCGGCCGCGCGCAGGCTGCGTAGCACCGCATCCTTCAGCAAGGCCTGCCCGATGCCCTTGCCTGTCCAGGCGCGATGAACGGCAAGTCGTGCAAGCACGACCACGGGGATGGGGTCAGGCATGTTTCTGCGCAGGCGACCCGGTGCAATTTCATGACTGACCGCACCAGCCGCCAGGGCGTAATAGGCCACCACCCGCTGTTGCTTGTCGCTAACGACAAAAGTGCGGCTTGCGCCGCTGAGCTGGCTTTGTCGAGCCCGCTCCAACAACCAGAAGTTCAAGTCGGCAACGGAGCATTCGAACTCTTCCAGCCTGTGCACGATCGTGAGCGGGCTGGGCGCATACAGCCGCTCCAATCATCGCTCCCAAGGCGAAGGCTTGGTCAGCAGACGCTTGAGCGCATCCGAATTCTCCAGCGGTGCTTCGATGAGCGTATTGAAGCGCTGCATCGCCTGCTTGCTGAGTGCGAAGTGAGTTTGATCAGCCAAGATTTCGCGCGCCTTTTCGGTAACCGCGTCGAGAATAAACTCTGTGCGATTCTTTCCGGTAACCGCAACAGCGCGATCGATCAGCGCCTGTTTGGCTTCGGGTACGCGTAGATTTATAACCTTGCTAGCGACAGGGCACATATCGCCCTCCTGTTTTTGCTCGGACCGTGCGGAAATCGCTGAGTGCCGGCCATGTATGTACAGTGTACATACGCTTGGGTCGCGCCTCAATCATCCGGCCAGGACGGGTCTCAGCGTCCCTTCAGTCGTGGCGGTCCGGTCTCACACCACCGCCACACCCCCCATATCTGCGGTAGGCCGGCCGAGCAGATACCCCTGGCCGAAGCTGCAGCCCAGTTCCAGCAGGGCCTGGCGCTGTTCTTCGGTTTCGATGCCTTCGGCAATCGTGTCGATACTGAGGGTGCGGGCCAGCGCCAGGATGGCGCGGACCAGGCCCAGGCTTTCGGGGCGGCCTTCATCGCCGATGCCGGCGATGAAACTGCGATCGATCTTGAGCACCGAAATCGGGAAGCGATGCAGGTAGGACAGCGCCGAGAAACCGGTGCCGAAGTCGTCCAGTTGCGCCAGGATGCCATGCTGACGCAGCGTGCTGAGCGTGCGCAGGGTGCGCGGTGCGTCATCGAGCAGCGCCACTTCGGTAATTTCCACGCGCAGACGCGAGGGATCCGCGCCCTGCGCTTCAAACATGGCCAACAGACGGTCAGCAAAGTCCGGCGAGCGGAAATGGCGCGGCGACACATTGACCGAGACATAGCCTTCGCCACCTCGGGCAATCTGGCGCACCACCTGCTCGTAGATCAGCCAGTCGACCTGTTCAATCAGGCCGCTGTCCTCACCCAGGTTGATGAAGTCCGGCGGTGTCAGCAGGCCACGGCGTTCGTGCTGCCAGCGCAGCAGCGCCTCGTAACCCACCACTTCGCCATCATCCAAGCGCATGATCGGTTGGTAGAACGGCAGGAAGTCGCGGTTGTTGATCGCCCGGCGCAGGTCGGCCTGCAGATCCAGGCTGTGCATGGCTGCTTCGCGCATGGCCTCGTCGAACATGGCGCAGCGATCGCGGCCCTGCTCCTTGGCGCGGTACATGGCCGCATCGGCGTCACGCAGCAATTCTTCGCCATTGCGATAGCGCGGGTGCCAGACCGCGATGCCCAGGCTGGCCGAGGGATACAACTCACGCCCGGCCACCCACATCGGCCGCGCCAGTACGCTGAGCAACCGCTGCGAAAGCTCGCGGATGTTCTCCTCGCCGTCGGCGTATTCCATCAGCACCGCGAACTCGTCGCCGCCCAGGCGCGAGACCACGTCGTTGCTGCGCACGGTGGTGGTGATGCGACGGGCGACTTCAATCAGCAGTTCGTCACCGGCAGCGTGGCCGATGCTGTCATTGACCAGCTTGAAGCGATCCAGATCCAGGAACAGCACCGCAAAGGCCTGGCCATCGCCATGGCGGGCACGTTCAATCGCCGCGGCCAGGCGATCCAGCAGGTGCGGACGATTGGGCAGCCCGGTCAGCGCGTCATGCGTGGCCTGGTGAGTCAGACGCTGCTCGGCGCGCAGACGTTCGTTGATCTGCGCGCGCAGCTGGGTGTTGGCTTCGGCCAGCTCACGGGTGCGCTCGTCGACCCGGCGCTCCAGTTCGGCATGCGCCACACGCAGGCTTTCCTGCGCACGCTGGCGGGCCAGACCGTTGCCGATGTTGTGGGCGACGAAATTGAGCAGGCTCTGATCGTGGGCGGTGAACTTCACCTCCGGCGAGTAGCTCTGCACCACCACCGCGCCCAGTACCTCATCGCCCTGGAACAGCGGCACGCCCAACCAGCTGTGCGCCGGCGGACCGTGCTGGATGACCTTGCCACCTTCGGCCAGGCCGCTGATGACATCGCGATCCGCCAGCAGCGGCTTGCCGGTCTCGATCACGAACTCGGTCAGACCATTGCCGATCCGGCGCGACTTGCGCATCGGATCGCGCTCGTCGATGGTGTAGGGAAACTGCAGGGTCTGTTTGTTCTCACCGAGCAGGGCGATGTAGAAGTTGCGCGCATCAATCAACTCGTCCACGACCGCGTGCACATCGGCGTAGAAACGCTCCAGCGACTCGGATGTGATGGCCAGGTCGGTGATGCGGAACAGCGCGCTCTGCAACTTCTCGGCGCGCTTGCGCTCGATGATCTCGGCCTGCAACTCGCGATTGGCGCGCTGCAGCTCGTGGGTGCGGTCTTCGACCCGCCGCTCCAAATCCACATGCGCGTGCTTGCGATCCAACGCAGTCAGGATGTGCTGGGCCACGTAGCCCAGCAACGCGCGATCCTCGTCGGCATAGCTGGCCGGCGTGTCGTAGCTCTGCACCACAATCGCGCCGCAGACGCGATCATCGCGACGCATCGGCACGCCCAGCCAGTCCAGGCTGTCCGGGCCATGGCTGGGATCGCGGATCACCCCCAGCTTCTGCCGGATCACGGTCGATGGACCACGCAACGGCTGGCCATGGCGCAGCAGCGCGAAGGTCATGCTGTTGGCCATCTCCTCTTCGGAGAAGTCGCGCTCCGGTTCGGCGATGTAGGGATCCTTTTGATCGGCGAAGTACAGGAAGCGCACGCTGCGGCGCTGATCGTCGTACAGCACGATGTAGCAGTTCTCGGCGTACATCAGCGAGTTCACCACCGCATGGATGCGGCGGAGCATCTCGCTCATTTCCAGATCGGTGCCGGCCAGGTCGGCGATTTCGTACAGCGCCTGCTGCAGGCGTTTGGATTTTTCCAGCGAAACGATGCGCGCATGCGCACGTGCGGTGTCCAGGGTGGCGCCAATCAGGGTGCGCGCCAGCAGCGAGAACGAACTGGCCGAGGCGGCGTCCAGCGGCTCGCCGGGCGCGGCGGCCAGGGCCATGCGCGCGTTGCCATCGGCATTGTCCCAGGTCAACGCGATCTCGCCGGGCATGGGGCGCAGCACGGCGTCGCCATCGGCCAGGATTTGCTCGGCGCGTCGGCGCAGGGCCGTACTGGCCAGGTCGGTCGCCAGGCCACCGGTACCCAGCGCCCAGTCGCGCCAGCTCACGGCCAGCGCGCTGCCCGCCGGCAGCATGTCCAGCAGCACCTGCAGGACGCGTTCGGTAGGCGAGTTGGCGCTGTCGCCGGGCTTCATGCCGGCGCTCGCGAATTGGCTGGACATCCCGGTTCCAGAGAGCATTGGGTATAGGTCAAGAAATTCCCCGGGACGAGCATAGCGCGATGTGGCGTCGGCGACAGGCCCGCCGACCCCGTCAGCCGTTCCTGGACGTTATCAGCAGTATGCAAGTGCTTTTAGCCCCCCACCTACCGTGTGTCGTGACCCAGTGGCGCCCTTATTCGTTCAGCATTGGTGGCCTTGCCCGCTTCCCGGCGACGCAAGTAGACCTTACGCTGATCGCAGTGAACGACGCCGCCGAACCCGCCGACGAAACCCTGATGCTCGCCTATGCGGCGGGCGATGCGTCGGCGTTCGAGCGCCTGTATGCGCGCCATCGTGCTCCCTTGTACCGCTTTCTATTGCGTAATCTGCGTGACGGTGCGCTGGCCGACGAATTCTTCCAGGACACCTGGCAGCGCGTGATCGCCGCGCGCGCCGCTTGGAAGCCGGACGCCGCCTTCACCACCTGGCTCTATCGGATCGCCCACAATCGCCTCAACGACCATTGGCGTGCGCTCAAGCATCGCCCGCCGGCGCCGGCCGATGGCGACGAACGCGCGGCGCGGGTGCCCGACCCGGACACGCCGGATCGCCAGCTCAGCGAGTTCGAACAGCGCCGCCGCCTGCAGTTGGCCCTGGCCGAGTTGCCGGAGGAACAGCGGCAAGTGGTGCAGTTGCGCCTGGAACAGGAATTGAGCCTTGAGGAAATCGGCGACATCACCGGCGTGGGCCGGGAAACCGTCAAATCGCGGCTGCGCTATGCGATGGACAAGTTGCGCGCGAGACTGACCGAATGAACCGCCGTCCCCTGGAACCGCTGGATGCCGAAGAAGCCGCGCTGGCCGAGCAGTTGGCGCGGCTGGGCCCGCATGGCGAACCCTCGCCGCGGCTGGACGCGCGCATCCTGGCGGCCGCGCATGACGCGGTCAGCGAACAGGCGCGCCCGCGTCGACGCAGCCGTTGGCCGTTGGGCCTGGGCGTGGCGGCCAGCGCGCTGCTGGCGGTGGGCATTGCCTGGCAGTTGCGGCCTACACACGAGTCGCCGCTGGATCGCGAATTTGCCGCAGCCGATGCCGACGCTGCCGCTTCAGCCTCCGTCGCCGCCGCCGATGCGTCCGCCGGCTCCGGCTCTGCCAGCGGCGATGCGGCTGACAGGCAGATGGCGCCACCTCCGCCACCGCTGGAATCGGTCGCAGCGCCGCTGGTAACCGAATTGCCTGCCAACGCCTCGCCCTCGGCCGTTTACAACCCGCCCGCGGCGCTGCCTGCGCAGCCGGCTGTGGCCAAGACCCGGCCGGCGCTGCCGTCGCCGCGGCGCAGCGTTGTCGAAACCGCGGAGCCCCGACAGGCCGACGCACCGCCGCTGGCCCAAGCCGCGGCAACGGATTCCACCAACCTGGATTCGGTGGCGGTGTCCGGAACGCAGTTGCGTAGCCCCGCCACCGCCGCGCTGCCACCGCCTCCGCCGGCGCCGCCCGCAGCTACCGCTGCGGCTGCGGCCACGAGTTCTGATCGCACCATCCGCCCCTTGGGCGGCGTGGTCGCCGACCCGGAAACCTATGCCGAGATCGCCGCGCAACGCGAACAGGCGCGCGCCCAGCACGCGCGTAACGCCGCCGCCAGCGCCGAACGCCAGGAGTCGCGCGCGCGCCGCGCCAGCGAAGCGTCCAGCGACATGCAGGACGCCATTGCGCCCGTCGCCGCCGCCACCTCTGCACCGGTGGTCGGCAACGTCGACGGCCTTGAGTACGCACGCAATGCCGGCGCCGCGCCCGCCGCCAAGTCCACTGCGCGCAACAACGCCTTCGCCCCCAGCGTGACCCGCAACAGCCTCAAACGCACCGACCTGCAACTGCCGGTGGTGGAAGACACCAAGCTCGACGCCGACGACTGGCTCGAGCGCATCCGCCTGCGCCGCGATCTGGGCGATCGCGCCAGCGCGGTCGAGAGCCTGTTGCGTTTCCGCCAGGCCCATCCGTTCCAGAAGACCCCCGAGGATCTGCAGGAACTGCTGGCCGAATGAGCCACACGCTTGCCGCAGCGACCTCGCATGTGATCGAGGTCAAGCACAGCCGTTTCCTGGCGCAGGCCGCACCCATCGACAGCGCCAGCCAGGCGCTGGCCTATCTCTCCGCAGTGGCCGACGCCGACGCCACCCACAACTGCTGGGCCTATCGGGTCGGTGCGGAGTATCGCTCCAGTGACGACGGCGAGCCGGCAGGCACGGCCGGCCGGCCGATCCTGGCGGCCATCGACGGCCAGGGCTATGACCGGGTGATGGTGGTGGTGACCCGCTGGTATGGCGGCATCAAGCTGGGTGCGGGCGGACTGGTGCGCGCTTACGGCGGCGCTGCGGCCGAGTGCCTGCGCCTGGCCGAACGCCGCGAGCTGGTGGCCTATGCCGAGCTGCACGTACAGGTGGGCTTTGAAGACCTGGGCGCGCTGCATGCGGCGCTGGCCGTGCATGGGGCGGAGAAATTGGACGAGCAGTTCCTGGAATCCGGCGCCCTGCTACGCCTGCGCTTGCCGCAGGATCGGGTGGACGCCTTGAAAAGCCAGCTGCGGGACGCCACCCGTAACCGGGTGCGTTGGCACAACGAGGACAGCCCCAGAGCATGAGCAACCAGACCGAGATCGCCGCGCAAGACGGCCAGAGCGAAAAGCCGGCGCGGGCCCGATTGGGTTCACTGCGCGGCCTGTGGCCCTTTATCCGCCGGCATCGCGGCCTGTTCTTCGCCTGGATGCTGGCGCTGGCGGTGGCCTCGGCCGCCACCCTGAGCCTGCCGGCCGCCCTGCGCCACGTCATCGACGATGGCTTCCAGAGCGGCGGCGCTGGCATCAACCAGGCCTTTGGCGCGATGTTCGTGGTGGTGATCGTGCTGGCCGTGGCCAGTGCGGCGCGCTTCTACTTTGTCTCGCTGCTGGGCGAAAAGGTCGTAGCCGATCTGCGCCAGCGTCTGTACGCGCATCTGATCGGCCTGGACGCCGAATTCCACGACCGTACCCGCAGCGGCGAGCTGATCTCGCGCCTGACCGCCGACAGCGAACTGCTGCGCGGGGTGGTGGCCACCAGCATGTCGGTGGCCCTGCGCAGCAGCGTGACCGTGATTGGCAGCCTGGTCATGATGTTCGTGACCAGCCCGCGCCTGGCCGCGTTCGCGGTGCTGGGCATTCCGCTGGCGGTGCTGCCGATCATCATTGGCTCGCGTCGCTTGGGCAAAGCCTCGCGAATGAGCCAGGACCGCGTGGCCGATGCCAACACCCTGGCCGCCGAAGTGCTGGGCGCGGTGCGCACGGTGCAGGCGCATGCGCGCGAACCCTATGAGCGCCAGCGCTTTGATTCGGCGCTGGCGGTGGCGGTGGAAACTTCGCGCAAGCGCGTGCGCGCGCAGGCGGCGGTGACTGCGGTGGCCATTGCCCTGATCTTTGGCGCGATCGTGGTGGTGCTGTGGACCGGTGCGCGCGATGTCGCCAGCGGCAGCATGAGCGCCGGCACGCTGGTGCAGTTCCTCCTGTATGCGGTGATTGGCGGCGGCTCGGTTGGCGCACTGGCCGAAACCTGGAACGAAATCCAGCGCGCCGCCGGTGGCATGGGCCGGATCAGCGAACTCTTCGACGAAGCGCAGGTGATCACCGCACCCGCCCACGCACACCCCTTGCCGCTGCCGTTGCGCGGCGATGTGCGCTTTGACAATGTGGTCTTCCACTATCCGGGCCGCCCGGATCTGCCAGCGCTGGATGGCTTTGATCTGCAGATCAAACCCGGCGAGACCGTGGCTCTGGTCGGCCCTTCCGGCGCGGGCAAGAGCACGGTGTTCTCGATGCTGCTGCGCTTCCACGATCCGCAGTCCGGGCAGATCACGGTGGATGGCGTGGACCTGCGCCAACTGGATCCTGCCGCGCTGCGCGAACACATCGCGCTGGTGCCGCAGCAACCCACATTGTTCGCCGCCAGCGCGCGCGACAACATCCGCTACGGCAAGCTGGAAGCCAGCGACGCGCAGGTGCAGGCCGCCGCAGAAGCGGCCGAGGCCGATGACTTCCTGCGCGATCTGCCCGAAGGCTATGACAGCCAGGTCGGCGAGCGCGGCGCGCGCCTGTCCGGCGGCCAGCAGCAACGCATTGCGATTGCCCGCGCCCTGCTCAAGGACGCGCCGCTGTTGCTGCTGGACGAAGCCACCAGCGCGCTCGACGCACACAGCGAACGCGCCGTGCAGCACGCGCTGGAGCGGCTGATGCAGGGCCGCACCACCCTGGTCATCGCCCATCGCCTGGCTACCGTGCTCAAGGCGGATCGGATCGTGGTGATGGACCGCGGCCGCATCGTCGCCCAGGGCACGCATGAGCAGTTGCTGGCGCAAGGCGGCTTGTACGCGGAGCTGGCGCGGTTGCAGTTCCTGGGCTGATGTAAGATGAATCTACTCTGGCAAGGACGTCTAGTGTATGAAAGTAGTGCAATCCTTGGATTCGCTCTTCGCTCTACTTAAGACGAGTGAGGAAAAGTCGAAGAAGGTAAAGCTGAGTAGCATCCTTGAGGCAACCGGTTGGAAGAGGGCGACATTTCAAACCTACTGGGCGAAAGGTCAGCTCTCCGACTTTCTTAGCGAAGTCGAAAAGGATGTTTACGAAGCATCAAATTTGCAGGATCTCTCGCCGGTAGAGTTTTCAAAACTACTGTCGCAGAGTAAGCACAGGCGCGGCCTCGGCCACAATTGCAGGTCAAAACTATCTAAAGCGCTGCTTGGCAAAGCTCGCGACAACATGATGCTTGCACTCGAACTGTACAATCGCCCGTCCTTGCAGAATCGCATGGATGCATTTGTGATGTGCTTCTGCACCGCTTGGGAACAGTTTCTCAAAGCCACGCTCATCGAGCAGCACGGCGAAGATTTCATTTTCCGCGCGCAACCAAAAAAGGGAATAAAGGAAACAATTTCCCTTAGAGAGTGCCTTGGTCATGCGTTCCCCAAAGAATCGAAGGTACGAAAGAACGTAGAGCAGATCGTACTTCTTCGCGACCAAGCCGTTCACCTTTTGATGCCCGAGATCCAGGGCATCATGTCGAGAATGTTTCAGTCTGGCGTTCTGAATTTCTGTTCGAAGTTTGAGGCGTTCACTGAAACACCATTACTTAACAACAGTCACACCGGAATGATTTCACTGGTCGGCGAGTTCAAGTCGCCACCTGCGTCGCTAATGCGCTCCACTTATGGAAATGTGGCAGCTGAGATCATCGAGCTTGCAGAATCCTGTCTGGCGAGCGTTGAAGAAATCAACGACATTGAGTTTGCCATCCCATTGAACGTGAAACTTGTCTTTGCCAGCGAGAACGACGAAGGCACGACAATCGCATTGACGCGCGCCGATCAAGGCATGCAGGCACTGAAGCAGGCGCTTGTGATCGAAAAGCCAGTTGATCGCTCCCGCTCTCACCCATTTCTTCAGAAGAACGCCATCACGCGAATCAACGAACTTCTTGCGCAACGTTTCTCAGAACAGAAACTCTCAGAGCATATCGGGAAGAACAGCAGCACAGGACGCTTCGAGATCAACAAGAATTGCTTTGCTGCGGTTGTTCGAAAGAATAAGTGGAAGAGTTCAAACAATCACTATCACCACAAGAATGACAATCCCGAACTTCACTACTACTCAGAAGACCTCGTGGAAGAGTTCATCCGAAAGGTGATGGAGCACCCAGGTTATCTCGATGGCGCGAAGCGAGAGCAGAATCAAAGGAAGCGACGTGACTAGGCAAATTGGATCGCGATGTTCCCGATTTCTTAACCATTGAAAGACAACTAGGCACCAGCTCAAGATCTAAAGCCTGCTGTACCGCTGAATTGGCATTCCGTCATGTAATCGAGCGAGGTCGAACATGCCCAGCCCTTCCCTGCCCCCGCTGCTGCGCGGCCTGGGCACCAGCTTGCTGCTGATCTCGGCTGCGCTGACGGTCTGGTACGAGCGCCAGGATCTGCATGGCGATGCGGAAGCCGCACTGGCGGTGATGCCGCCGAGCGAACGGCAAGCCCTGCTGCAGCAGTTGCAGCGGCTGAACCTGCATGTGGAGCAGGACACGCTGGCCGATGAGGTGTTCGAGAATCTGTGGTTCCAGTGGCTGAGCCTGCTGGGCACCGGGCTGATTGCCGGATCGTTCTTTGTCGAGTCGCGGGTGCGGCGAGAGGAGCTCAGGCGCGTCATCGTGGTCGAGGACGACGAGGTCAGATGCTAGGGTCGCCTCGGCGTTCCTGGCTTTGCCCCCATCGCCCCTGCGGGGCACTTCCCCCGCAAGCGGGGGAAGAAAAAAAGGCCGGGACATACCCGGCCTTTCTTATGTGCTGCTGATTGTTTGGCTTACGCCAGTTCCGGCGCCGGCTCGGCTTCGGCCACCAGCGGCACGGTCTTGCGCACGCGGCTGGGGAAGGCGTGGCGCAGGATTCGCCACATCACCTGTCCAAACTGGCGCGGCAGCGAACCGGTGTTGTAGTGCTGGCCGTAGCGCACGCAGATTTCGCGCACTTCCACCGCGATCTCGGCGTAGCGATTGGCCGGGATGTCGGGATAGAAGTGGTGTTCGATCTGGTGACTCAGATTGCCCGACAGCAGATTCATCCAGCCGCCGCCAGTGAGGTTGGACGAACCGCGCAGCTGGCGCAGATACCAATGGCCGCGCGACTCGTTCTTCAGGCAGTCCTTGGAAAAGGTTTCCGCGTTGGCGGTGAAGTGGCCGCAGAAAATGATCACGTACGTCCAGACATTGCGGATGCCATTGGCGACCAGATTGCCCAGCAGCACGCTCAGGAAAAACGGACCGGCCAGCGCCGGAAAGATCAGGTAATCCTTGGCCAGCTGACGGCCCACCTTGCGCAGCACCGGCGCGGACTTGCGACGCAGCTGCGCACTGGTCATCTTGCCGGCCCACCAGCGACCCAGCTTGAGATCCTGGATGGCAATGCCCCATTGGAACAGCAGCGCGAAGATCACCGCGATCGGCGGCTGCAAGAGGTAGAACGGCCGCCACTTCTGCTCCGGAAAGATCCGCAGCAGGCCATAGCCGACGTCGTCATCCAGGCCGCGGATATTGGTGTAGGTGTGGTGGCGGAAGTTGTGCGTATGCCGCCAGTTGTCCGCGGTGCCGACAATGTCCCAGTCATAGGTCTGGCCATTGATCTGCGGATCACCCAGCCAGTCGTACTGGCCGTGGATCACGTTGTGGCCCAGCTCCATGTTCTCGAGGATCTTGGCGAAGGCCAGGGTCAAGGTGCCGACAATCCACACCGGCCAGAACACCCAGGCCCAGGGCTGTCCCGCGACCAGCAGGCCGCCCAGCAGCGCGGCCGCCATCAGCAGCACACGGCCGGCGAGCTGGCTGTAGCGCACGGTCTTGATTATGGCGCGGATGTAGCGCGCATCGCGCTGACCCAGGCTGGCGACGGTGCGGGCGCGCAGTTGGTCGAGTTCTTCGCCAAAGCGATCGAGTTCGGCAGGCGTGAGCGCACGGTTGCGGGGAGCAGTCATCTAAAGATCCAGTTCGAGATCGGTGGCGGCGCTGTGGATGCACAGCTTCAAGGCCTGGGTGGGTTCGTGCGCCAGTTCTCCGCTGGGCAGGTGGCGGGTGCTGCCGGCGGACTTGCCACAGGAGCAGGTATTGCAGATGCCCATGCGGCAGCCATGCTTGGGCTTGAGTCCGGCCGCTTCCAGCGCCACCAGCAGCGAGGTACCGCGCGCCACGCGCAGGCTACGGCCGCTGCGTTGCAGGATGACGTCAACTTCGCCTTCGTCGGTAACCGCGACCGGCGCCGGGCTGAACGCTTCGGCCTGGAACGACGCCGCGTGGCCGGTCAGCGCACGCGCGGATTCGACAAAGCCACCGGGACCGCAGGCGATCACATGGCGCTGTTCGAGATCGGCAACGCGCTCGCCCAGATCGAAGCTGCCGATGCGTCCGCTGATTTCATCGGCGGCCGTAGCGGCATCGCCGGTCAGCGCCAGATGCAGGCGGAACTGCGGCTGGCGTGCTGCCAGCGCGCGCAGTTCGTCAAGAAAGCAGGCCTGCTCACGCTCGCGCACCCAATAGATCAGGTCCATCGGTGCCTGGAATCCTTCGGCCGCCTGCTCGCGCAACAAGGCAATCAGCGGGGTGATGCCGCTACCTGCGGCCAGCAGCAGGCTGGCGGCCTGTGCGGGCGCGCCACTGAGCTCGCCATAGGCCTGGCTCAGTTCAAAGACTTCGCCAGCGCGCGCCTGTTCCAGCAGATAGCGGCTGACCTTGCCGCCATCGACCGCCTTGACGGTGATGATCAGCCGGCGATCCGCGCGCGGGCCCTCGACCAGGCTATAGCTACGCTGATAGCGGACGCCGTCGATGTCCACGCCCAGGGTGATGTGCTGGCCGGCCTTATAGCCTTGCCAATGACGATTGGGCTTGAGTACCAGGGTGACTGCGTCGCGTGCGGCGGTTTCGCGCGACAACAGCCGCGCACGCGGGCGTTCCCAGGTCCAGCTACGGTTGAGCCGGCCAGCCCAGAAGTCGAAGACATCCGGGGCCACGAAAGGGCTAACCAGCCGGCGCAGGCGGCCGGGACGGACTACGGGGCGAAGCTGAGATTTCATAGGGGTCACTATACCGTCGTCCGCACAGTTGTGTATACACTTGTACATTAACGGTTAGGGCTATGATGCCGCACAGCCCGCTGCCATCCCTGCCCGTACGGATTCCATGTCCCAGACTGCCCTGCCCACCGCCGAAGAACACGGTCCTGGCCGCAAGGCGAGCATTTCCCGCGAGGATCTGCTCGCGGCGGCGCTGAGTCTGATTGGTCCGCACCGCAGTCTGTCCACGCTCAGCCTGCGTGAAGTGGCACGTGAAGCCGGCATTGCGCCCAACAGTTTTTACCGCCAGTTCCGCGACATGGACGAATTGGCGGTGGCGCTGATCGACGTCGCCGGCCGCTCGCTGCGCAAGATCATCGGCGAGGCGCGCCAGCGCGCCACGGGCGGCGAGCGCAGCGTGGTGCGCAGTTCGGTGGAAGCCTTTATCGAACAGCTACGCGCCGACGACAAACTGCTGCACGTGCTGCTGCGCGAAGGCACGGTGGGCTCGGATGCCTTCAAGCAGGCGGTGGATCGCGAACTGTATTTCTTCGAGGAAGAACTACGCATCGACCTGATCCGCCTGGCCACCCGTGACAACGCGCCCCTGCACGAACCGGCGCTGGTGTCCAAGGCGATTACCCGCCTGGTGTTCGCGGTGGGCGCCACCGGTCTGGATCTGCCGCCGGAGAAGGATGCGGAATTGATCAACCAGCTTTCGCATATGGTGCGGATGATCATCACCGGCTCGCGCGCCATCGCCGCCGGCCGCTGGCCTGCCGAGAAGTAAGC
>Ga0160448_100135_pt1 | contig 35264 bp, 32 predicted proteins | sample HID1973M_E1MG_FD_108269 | JGI IMG/M metagenome (GOLD analysis project Ga0160448, IMG submission 108269) | Enriched mosquito-associated microbial communities from UW Madison campus, WI, USA - HID1973M_E1 MG | ecosystem: Host-associated > Arthropoda: Insects > Digestive system > Unclassified ...
ACCTTCTTCCGGTGGGAGTAGGGAAGCGGGGCAAAAAAAAACGGAGCCGATGGGCTCCGTTTTTTTGCGGCTTGTCAGGCTGGGCTCAGTGCACGCCGTGCAGATCGCGCAGCTTGCGTTCCTGCGAACCGAAGTACGCGGCCAGATCCGAGATGTCCTGATCGCTCAGGGTGCCGGCCTGCGGCGACATCAGCGCGTGCTGGCGATCGCCGGAGCGGTAAGCCTGCAACGCATGCGCCAGGTAGTCGGCGTACTGGCCACCCAGCTTGGGGTAGGTGCCGTCGATCGGGGCATTGCCGGCAGCGCCGTGGCAATCCACGCAGCTCTGGCCGGTGGCCTTGCCCTTGGCCTTGGCCAGCAGCTCGCCATTGGCGATGCGGCCGTGCGGCAGGCCGGCGGAGGAACTGGAGCCGTGTTCGCCGCTGGCGTGACCGGGATCGGTCGCGGCCGATTCCGCATTCGGATTCGAACAGGCCGACAGGGCGATGGCAGCGAGCAGGGCGATGGCTAGACGCTGGGCGTGCTTGGCGTTGGGCATGTTCGGATTACTTGACGGTGGAAAGGAAGGCGGCGATGTCGGCGATGTCCTGCTCCGAGAAGCTCTGGGACTGCGCCTGCATGGTCGGGTGCTTGCGGTTGCCGTTCTTGTATTCGGTCAGCGCCTGCTGCAGGTACTCAGCCGACTGACCGCCGATGCGCGGCACGTGGTAGTTCGGGTAGGCGTTTTTATAGCCCTCGATACCGTGGCAGCCCTGGCAGGTGTAGGTCAGGGTGCGGCCACGATCCGCATCGCCCACCGGCGGAGCGGGCGTGGCGGCGGCGGGTGCTGCAGCCGGAGCGGCGGCAGGCGCCGGAGCGGCAGCGGGGGTTTGGGCGGTCAAGGCTGCTGCCGGGAGGGCAATGGCCAAAGCAAGGCAAGCGGCGAGCGGAAGCGGTCGCATCATGTCGTTAATCCGGGACTCTCATTTGCGCGCGCCACGTCCAATCCGGGGCGCTTGGCTGGGCGGAGTATAGCGTGAGGCTCCTAACAGCCGCCATCCGCCGAACGGTGCGCCGCCGAAGCGGCCACGTCGCACGCTGTCGTTCGCGCCTTTCGTCAGCACGCGCGTGCGTGCGGCAGCCCTTGCGACGGCCGCGCATATAGCAGGCATCACTGACGCTAGTCACCATGACCTTCGGCGCATGAAGTGTCATCACGGGGTGATATACCTTGATACAACACCTAAACAACCACCACCACGGTCCACCACCCATGTCCTCAGCCCACCCACAATCCGGTCGCACCTACCTGCGCCTAGCGCTCTTGCCCGCCCTGTGCGGCATGTTGGTCCTGTCCGCCTGCAAGGGCGGCGGCCCGGCCGATGAAGCCAAAGCCAGCAATGGCGAGGCCGCGGCCAAGGAAATCGACGCGGTGCCGGTGGAAGCGGTGGCGGCCAGCCGCCGCGCCGTGGCCGCCAGCTATACCGGCACGGCTGCCTTGGAACCGCGCGGCGAAGCCCAGGTGGTGGCCAAGACCTCCGGCGTGGCCCTCAACGTGATGGTCGAGGAAGGCCAGCACGTCAGCGCCGGCCAGGCGCTGGTGCGGCTGGACCCGGACCGTGCCCGCCTGAGCCTGGCGCAGACCGAAGCGACCATGCGCAAGCTGGAGAACAACTATCGCCGCGCCACCCAGTTGGTGGGCCAGCAGATGGTCAGCGCCAACGAAGTGGACCAGATCAAGTACGACCTGGAAAACGCGCGCGCCCAATACAACATGATGAAGCTGGAGCTGTCCTACACCACAGTGGTGGCGCCGATCTCGGGCGTGATTGCCTCGCGTTCGATCAAGACCGGCAACTTCGTGCAGATCAACACGCCGATCTTCCGCATCGTCGACAACTCGCAACTGGAAGCCACCCTGAGCGTGCCCGAGCGCGAGCTGTCCACGCTCAAGGCCGGCCAGCCGGTGTCGATGCGGGTGGATGCGCTGCCCGGCAAGACGTTTGAAGGCAAGGTCGATCGCGTGGCGCCGGTGGTGGATTCGGGCAGTGGCACCTTCCGCGTGATCTGCGCCTTTACCGACGGCGGCATCCTGCAGCCGGGCATGTTCGGTCGCATCCGCATCGACTACGACCAGCGCGCCGATGCGCTGGTGGTGCCGCGCGTGGCATTGCTGGATGACGGCGACCCGGCGGTGTTCGTGGTGCGCGAAGGCAAGGCCACGCGCGTGCCGGTCAAGCTGGGTTACGCCGACGGCGAATGGTTGGAAATCCGCGAAGGCCTGAAGGTCGGCGACCGCGTGGTCACCGCCGGCAAGGTTGCCTTGCGTGATGGCACCACCGTGCAGGTGATTGGCGATCCGCAACCCAAGGCCGTGGCCAAGGCTGGCGACGACAAGAAAGAAGGCAAGCGCTGATGAGCCACCCTGACCACGACCCCCACGCGCTGCCATCGGGCAGCGCATCGGGCAGCGCATCGGGCGGCGGGCTGGTGGAATTCGCCACGCGCCGCCGCGTCACCATCATGATGATCACCTTGACGATGGTGCTGTTCGGCATCATCGCGCTGACCAGCCTCAAGGTGAACCTGCTGCCGGATCTGAGCTACCCCACGCTGACCGTGCGTACCGAATACACCGGTGCCGCGCCATCGGAAATCGAGACGCTGATCTCTGAGCCGGTGGAAGAAGCGCTCGGCGTGGTCAAGAACCTGCGCAAGCTCAAGTCGGTTTCGCGTACCGGCCAGAGCGACGTGGTGTTGGAATTCGCCTGGGGCACGGACATGGACCAGGCCAGCCTGGAAGTCCGCGACAAGATGGAAGTGCTGCAGCTGCCGCTGGAGGCCAAGCCGCCGGTGCTGTTGCGCTTCAACCCCTCCACCGAACCGATCATCCGCCTGGCGCTGTCGCCCAAGGACGCCGCCAAGACCGACGCTGATGCGATCCGCCAGTTGATTGAACTGCGTCGCTACGCCGACGACGATCTGAAGAAGAAGCTCGAGCCGGTCGAAGGCGTGGCTGCGGTCAAGGTCGGCGGCGGCCTGGAAGACGAAATCCAGGTCGACATCGATCAGCAGCGCCTGGCGCAGTTGAACCTGCCCATCGACACCGTCATCCAGCGCCTGCAGCAGGAGAACATCAACATCTCCGGCGGTCGCCTGGAAGAAGGTTCGCAGCGCTACCTGGTGCGTACCGTCAACCAGTTCGCTGACGTCAACGAAATCCGCGAGATGCTGGTCAACGCCCAGAGCGGCGGTGGCGACAGCGCGGCGCAGTCGGCGGCAGCGCAGATGGCGGCGATTGCCGCCTCCACCGGTTCGGCCGAAGCCATGGCCGCTGCGGCGTCCGTGCAGAGCGCGTCATCCGGTTCCAGCAGCTCCATCGCCGGCGGCATGGCCGTGCGCCTGAAAGACGTGGCCGATGTGCGCCAGGGCTTCAAGGAGCGCGAGTCGATCATCCGCCTGGGCGGCAAGGAAGCGGTGGAACTGGCGATCTACAAGGAAGGCGACGCCAACACCGTCTCCACTGCCGAAGCGCTGAAGAAGCGCCTGGAAGCGCTCAAGGAACAGATTCCGCCGACCGTGGAAGTGACCACGATTGAAGACCAGTCGATCTTCATCGAACACGCCATCGCCGACGTCAAGAAGGATGCGGTCATCGGTGGCCTGCTCGCCATCCTGATCATCTTCCTGTTCCTGCGTGATGGCTGGAGCACCTTCGTCATCAGCCTGTCGTTGCCGGTGTCGATCATCGCCACGTTCTTCTTCATGAGCCAGTTCGGCCTGAGCTTGAACGTGATGTCGCTGGGCGGCCTGGCATTGGCCACCGGCCTGGTGGTGGACGACTCGATTGTGGTGCTGGAGAGTATCGCCAAGGCGCGCGAACGCGGCTTGGGCATCGTGCAGGCCGCCATTACCGGCACGCGCGAAGTGAGCATGGCGGTGGTGGCCTCCACGCTGACCACGATTGCGGTGTTCCTGCCACTGATCTTTGTCGAAGGCATCGCCGGCCAGCTGTTCCGTGATCAGGCCATGACCGTGGCTATCGCCATCGCGATCTCCCTGATCGTGGCGATGACCCTGATCCCGATGTTGAGTTCGTTCAAGGGCCGCGCGCCCTTGGCATTCCCGGAAGAGCCGGCGCATCCGCGCTGGCAGCCCGACAGCAAGCTGCAGAAGCCATTCGCCGCAGTGGGCCACGCCAGCGGCGCGGTCACGCGTGGCGGCTTCTTCGGCCTGGCCTGGGTGGTGGTCAAGATCTGGCGCGGCCTGGTGGCGGTGATTGGTCCGGTCATGCGCAAGCTCAGCGACTTGGCGATGATGCCGTACCACGCTCTGGAAGGCGTCTATCTGCGCGTGCTGCCCAAGTCGCTGATGCGTCCGTGGCTGGTGCTGGGTTTTGCCGCAGCAGCATTCGCTGCCACCTTGGCCATCGTGCCGTTCCTGGGTGCGGATCTGATTCCGCAGCTGGCCCAGGATCGCTTCGAGATGACGGTCAAGCTGCCGCCCGGCACACCGCTCAAGGACACCGATGCGTTGGTGCGCGAGCTGCAGGAAAAGCACGGCAAGGATGAAGGCATACACGCCATGTACGGCGTCAGTGGCGCCGGTACCCGCCTGGATGCCAGCCCGACCGAGAGCGGCGAGAACATCGGCAAGCTCAGCATCGTGATGGCCAATGGCGGCAACGAGAAGATTGAAGCCGCCGAGACCGAGCGTCTGCGCCAGACCATGAAGGCACATCCGGGCGCGCAAGTTGACTTCGCCCGTCCCGAGCTCTTCAGCTTCTCCACGCCGCTGGAAGTAGAACTGCGTGGCCAGGATCTGGCCAGCATCGAACAGGCCGGTCGCAAGCTGGCGGCGATGATGCGCAAGAACCCGCACTACGCCGACGTCAAGTCGACGGTGGAGGAAGGCTTCCCGGAAATCCAGATCCGCTTTGATCAGGAACGCGCCGGTGCACTGGGCCTGACCACCCGCCAGATCGCCGACGTGGTGGTCAAGAAGGTGCGCGGTGAAGTAGCCACGCGTTACAGCTTCCGTGATCGCAAGATCGACGTGCTGGTGCGCGCGCAGGAAACCGACCGCGACAGCATCGAGAGCATTCGCCGGCTGATCGTGAACCCCGGCAGCACGCGTCCGGTCACCCTGGACTCGGTGGCCGAAGTCGTGGCCACCACCGGTCCCAGCGAAATCCACCGCACTGATCAGATCCGCGTGGCCATCATCTCGGCCAACCTGCGCGACATCGATCTGGGCGGCGCCGTGCGCGAAGTGCAGCAGATGGTGGCCAATGATCCCATTGGCGCCGGCGTGGGCATGCACATCGGTGGGCAGGGCGAGGAACTGGCTGAGGCGGTCAAGTCGCTGCTGTTCGCCTTTGCGCTGGCGGTGTTCCTGGTCTACCTGGTGATGGCTTCGCAGTTCGAATCGCTGCTGCATCCGTTCGTCATCCTGTTCACCATCCCGCTGGCCCTGGTCGGCGCGGTGCTGGCGCTCACGCTGACCCGCTCGCCGATTTCGGTGGTGGTGTTCATCGGTTTGATCCTGCTGGTGGGTCTGGTGGTGAAGAACGCCATCATCCTGATCGACAAGGTCAACCAGCTGCGCGAAGAAGGCGTGGCCAAGCGCGAGGCATTGGTGGAAGGCGCACGCTCGCGACTGCGTCCAATCGTCATGACCACGCTCTGCACCCTGTTCGGCTTCCTGCCGCTGGCCGCTGCGCCGTTGTTCGGCAGCCCGGGTGCGGAAGTGCGCTCGCCGATGGCCATCACGGTGATTGGCGGCCTGCTGGTCTCCACGCTGCTGACCCTGCTGGTGATCCCGGTGGTGTATGACCTGATGGATCGCCGCGCGGACGAGTACTACCGCGAGCGTGGCCGGCGCAACCGCGCTGCCGCCCATGGCATCGATGGCGAGCAGGACGCAGGCGGCGAGGCCGCACCGGAGCAGGCATGAGCGTCGCAGAGTTCAGCATCAAGCGGCCCGTCACGGCGATCATGTTCTTCATATCGCTGGTGGTGATCGGCACGATCGCCGCCGTGCGCTTGCCGCTGGAAGCGTTCCCCGACGTCTCGCCGCCTTTCATCATGGTGCAGTTGCCGTACACCGGCTCCACTCCGGAAGAGGTGGAGCGCACGGTGCTGCGGCCGGTGGAGGAAGCGCTGTCGACCATGACTGGCATCAAGCGCATGGACGGCAGCGCCCGTGCGGACGGCGCCAATATCTTCATCCAGTTCTCGGACTGGAACCGCGACGTGGCCATCGCAGCCTCGGAAGCGCGCGAGCGCATCGACGCGATCCGCGATGACTTGCCGGACGACATGCAGCGCTATTTCGTCTTCAAGTTCTCCACCACCGACGAACCGGTGTTGCGCGTACGCCTGGCCAGCAAGCAGGACTTGACCGGCGCGTACGACATGATTGACCGCGAGTTCAAGCGGCGGCTGGAGCGCATCCCCGGCGTGGCCCGCGTGGAAGTGTCGGGCGCCCCCGCCAACGAAGTGGAAATCGCGATTGATCCGGACCGCCTGACTGCGCACAACCTGGGCTTGAACGAGCTGACCACGCGGCTGCAGTCGGCGAACTTCTCGGTCTCGGCCGGGCAGATCCTGGACGGCGGTCGTCGCCTGCGCGTGCAGCCGGTCGGCGAGATGACCGACCTGGAGCAGTTGCGCGGGCTGGTGCTCAACAACAGCGGCCTGCGCCTGGGCGACATTGCCGACGTGCGGCTCAAGCCGGCGCGCATGGACTATGCACGTCGCCTGGATGGCCGTGCAGCGGTAGGCCTGGACATCTTCAAGGAGCGCAATGCGAACCTGGTGGACGTGTCCAGCGCCGCGCTGAAGGAAGTCAACGCCATCAAGGAAAACCCGGCGCTGGAAGACGTGCAGATTCTGGTGATGGACAACCAGGGCGACAACGTCACCTCCTCGCTGTTGAGCCTGGCCGAAGCCGGCGGCATCGGTCTGGTGCTGTCGATTGCGGTGCTGTTCTTCTTCCTGCGCCACTGGCCGTCGACGCTGATGGTGACCCTGGCCATCCCGATTTGTTTCGTGATGACCCTGGGCTTCATGTATTTCAGCGGCGTCACCCTCAACATCCTCAGCATGATGGGCCTGCTGCTGGCGGTGGGCATGTTGGTGGACAACGCCGTGGTGGTGGTGGAGAGCATCTACCAGGAACGCGAGCGCATGCCGGATCAGCCCATCTGGGCCTCGATCATCGGCACCCGCCATGTAGCCATCGCGCTGTCGGCAGGCACCTTGTGCCATTGCATCGTGTTTGTGCCCACCATGTTCGGCGAGCGCAACATGCTGAGCATCTTCTTGTCGCAGATTGCCATCACCATTTCGGTGTCGTTGCTCGCCTCGTGGCTGGTGGCAGTGAGCCTGATTCCGATGCTGTCCGCGCGCATGAAGACCCCGCCGGCGGTGGCCAAGCCCGATGGCCTGATTCCGCGCCTGCAGAAGAACTACGCGCGGCTGCTGCGCTGGACGCTGGCGCACCGTGGCTGGAGCGTCACCGGCATCCTGCTGGTGATCGTGGTCAGCCTGGTGGTGCCGGCACGCGGCATGAAGATGAACATGTTCGGCGGCGAAGACGTCGGCGAAACCCGCGTGTACTACCAGTGGAAGGGCGCCTACACCAAGGACCAGATGTCCGAAGAAGTGGGCAAGGTTGAGAAGTACCTGGAAGCCAACCGCAAGCGCTTCAAGATCACCCAGATCTACTCGTTCTTCAGTGAGCAGGGCTGGGGTGGCACCAACGTCAAGTTCGACACCACCAGCTCCGAGGAAAGCAAGAAGCTGGTGGAGGAGATGCGCAAGGAACTGCCCAAATCGGCGCGCGCCAATATTGGTATCGGCAACGAAGGCGGGCCGGGTGGCGGCGGTGGCGGACAGGGCCAGCAGAGCGTGTCGGTGCAGTTGGTGGGTGACTCCACCCAGACCTTGAACGAGCTGGCCAAGGACGTGGTGCCCATCCTGGCCAAGCGCAAGGAACTGCTCGACGTGCGCGTGAATGCCGGCGACCAGAACAGCGAACTGGCGGTGCGGGTGGATCGCGAGCGTGCCCTGTCATTCGGCTTCAGCGCGCAGGAAGTCGGCCGATTTGTCGAACTGGCCCTGCGTGGTGCGCCGCTGCGCGAGTTCCGTCGCGGCGAGACCGAGGTGCCGGTGTGGATTCGTTTCGCCGGTGCAGACAAGTACGGTTCGGCGGATCTGGAGGCCTTCACCGTGCGTGCGCCGGATGGCCGTACTGTGCCGCTGTTGAGCATGGTGGATGTGTCGGTCAAGCCGGCCGCAACCGAAGTGCAGCGCGCCAATCGACAGACCACCTTGACGATCCAGGCCAACCTGGCTGACAAGGTCGACATGCCGACTGCGCGCAAGGCGATGGAGGACACGCTCAAGACCGTCGCCTATCCGCCGGGCTACAGCTACAGCTTCGAGGGTGGCAGCTTCGAAGAGGATGAGGAAGCCAGCAAGCAGATGATGTTCAATCTGCTGATCGCGCTGGTGATGATCTACGTGGTGATGGCGGCGGTGTTCGAATCGCTGCTGTTCCCAGCGGCGATCATGAGTGGCGTGCTGTTCTCGGTGCTGGGCGTGTTCTGGCTGTTCTACCTGACCGGCACCGAATTCAACATCATGGCCTTCATCGGCATCCTGGTGCTGATGGGCGTGGTGGTGAACAACGGCATCGTGTTGGTGGAACACATCAACAACCTGCGACGGCGCGGCATGAGCCGCACCGAAGCGCTGGTGGAAGGTAGCCGCGAACGTCTGCGTCCGATCTTGATGACCATGGGCACGGCGATCCTGGCGATGGTGCCGATTGCAATGAGCACCACCCAGATGGCCGGCGACGGTCCGCCATACTTCCCGATGGCGCGGGCGATTGCTGGTGGTTTGGCATTCTCCACGGTGGTGAGCTTGCTGTTCCTGCCGACCATTTACGCCATCCTGGATGACATGCGGAATGGCACCAGTCGGGCGATTCGCCGGGCGCGGGGCAAGGCGGTGGAGCCGCTGGGATCTGCGCCGACGGCGAGTTTGACGGCGTTGAAGGTGGAGTGAGTCTTCGCCTGATGGGACAAGAAGGGCCGGCAATGCCGGCCCTTTTTGTTCTCGGCGACTAACGCGCGGGTCAACATCTGCTGACAAGCGCCTGATTTATTGCGTGCCAGTGGGTGCCGATTCGTCCGATGGCGGAGGCAGTGGCGACTGAGCCAGGTGGGCGTCAGCCCACCAGCTTGCCCAACATCCGCAAGCCACCCGTCCACACACCAATTGCCGTACCCAAACTGGTCAGGAAGAAGTTCAACAGCACTCGCGCCACCCGATTCTTCCACCACCCCTTCAACGTCTGCACGTCATCGCGCAGCGCCATGAAGTCCGCATAGGTCGGCTTGCGCAGCGTGGCTTCCACCAATGCACTGACCGTGCCGGAAGCCAGCGCCGGATGCAGCGGTGTGAGCGGTGAGGCGATGAACGCGGCCAGGATGCTCAGCGGATGGCCGCCGGCAATCGCGCAGCCAATCGCGCCCAAGATGCCGGTGGCCAGCACCCACTGCACGATCAGATCCGAGCCCACATCGACGCCGCCGCGATAGAAACCCCAGGCGAAGCCGCCCAGCACGAAGCTGGTCAGCAGGATGGTGAACCAGGGGATGCTGCTCTTTTCCTGCACGTGTTCCAGCTCGGCCAGCGTGGCCGCCGGCTCGCCCTGGTCTTCGCGCAGATGCTTGGCCAGGCCAGCCAGATGGCCGGCGCCGACCACGGCCAGCATGCGGTGCGGACCGCCAGCCGGCGAAGGCAACGCGCCGTGGCCTGCCTGGCGCAGGCGGGTGGCCATGTAGCGGTCACGCTCGGCAATCACGGTTTCATAAAGGGCCGGGTTGTCCTGCGCGAACTCGCCGAAGCTCGATTCCAGCATGTCGCCTTGCTTGAGCTTTTCGATTTCATCGTCGCCCACTTCCTCGTCGGCAAACATGCCGGCCAGGATGCCGGCGCTGATCTTGGTGCGGCCCCACCAGCTCAACCGCTGCAGGGCGCGCTTGAAGGTCAGGCCGACTTCGCGATCAATCAGGTGCACCGGCAGGCCGCGTTCGCGTGCATCGAGCGCACCGGCTTTGAGTTCCGCGCCGGGCTCCACGTCGAGTTGCTCAGCCAGGCGGCGCTGATACGCAGCCAGTGCCAGGTTGGCGGCGAACAGATGGGTCTTGCCTTCGCGCAACACCTTGATCAGATCCAGCTTGGCCAGCGCGTCGGGATCGGTCAGTGATTGCAGGCGGCCGGCGTCCAGTTCCACCGCCACGCTGTCGAACTCGCCGCTGGCAATGGCTGCGCGCACGGCCTCGACGCTGCTGCGCGACACGTGCGCGGTGCCGAGCAGGGTGTAGTGCACGCCCTCGCGCTCGACAATCTGGTGCGGCTGCTCAGCCAGCGGGGCCTGGGCGGGGATGTGCGGTGCGTCGGTCATCGGTTCACTCATTGGAAGGTGCATCGGCGTCGCCGGGGCCCAGGGCGCGTTGCATCTGCACCGTGTCCAGCCAGCGGCCGTGCTTGCGGCCCAGGCCGCGGAACACGCCCACGGTCGTAAAGCCCAGTTTCTCGTGCAGGATCACCGACGCCGCATTGGCCGGTTCGCCAATCACCGCGATCATCTGCCGATAGCCCTTGGCTTCGCAGGCATCAATCAAGGCCTGCAGCAGCGCGCGGCCGATGCCCTGGCCTTGGAAGTCGGGTTCGATGTAGACGGTGTCTTCCACCGTCCAGCGATAACCAATGCGGCTGCGGTAGCTGCTGGCGTAGGCGTAGCCGGCGAACTTGCCGTCCACTTCGGCGACCAGGTAGGGATAGCCGGCGGCGATGACGTCGCGCATGCGCTTGGCCATCTCGGCTTCGTCGGGTACGTCGTATTCGTAGGTGGCCACGCGCTCACGCACTTCGTAGGCGTATAGCGCGGCAATCGCGGGAATGTCGGCCAGCACGGCCTCGCGCAGATGCAGAGACAAGGCGGCCGACTCAGTCGATGTAGCGCTTGAGCAGATCGCCGTAGGCGTCGATGCGGCGGTCGCGCAGGAACGGCCAGATGCGGCGCACGTGTTCGCTGCGCTGCATGTCCACGTCCACGCTCAGGATCGTTTCTTCCGTGCCAGCTTCGGCCAGGAACTCGCCCTGCGGTCCGAGCACGTGGCTGTTGCCCCAGAACTGGATGCCGGAAGCGCCGATGGGCGAGGGCTCATGGCCGACGCGATTGCAGCTGAGCACGGGCAAGCCGTTGGCCACGGCGTGGCCGCGATGGCTGAGCACCCAGGCGTCGCGCTGGCGGTTCTTCTCGGCGGCTTCGTCGTCCGGATCCCAACCGATGGCGGTGGGATAGAGCAGGATTTCCGCGCCGGCCAGCGCCATCAGGCGCGCGGCTTCCGGATACCACTGATCCCAGCACACCAGCACACCCAGGCGGCCGACTGAGGTCTGGATCGGGGTGAAGCCGATATCGCCGGGAGTGAAGTAAAACTTTTCGTAGAAGCCCGGATCATCCGGGATATGCATCTTGCGGTACTTGCCGGCGATGTGGCCGTCCTTCTCGAAAACCACCGCGGTGTTGTGGTACAGGCCGATGGCGCGGCGCTCGAACAGCGAGCTGACCAGCACCACGCCATGCTGCTTGGCCAGTTGGCCCAGGCGTTCGGTGCTGGGGCCGGGAATGGACTCGGCCAGATCGAACTCGTTGACCGATTCGTGCTGGCAGAAGTACGGACCGTTGTGCAGTTCCTGCAGCAGCACCAGGCGCGCGCCACGCTTGGCGGCTTCGGCCACGCGATCTTCAATCACGCTGAGGTTGGCCGCGGCGTCGCCGTGGTTTTTTTCCTGGATCAGGGCGACGGGCAGGGTGGTCTTGCGGGTCATGGCGGGGGATGTCGTGAGCGGACGCGCATGGTAACGCGGATGGCCGCGCGCAGTGCCCACGCGGAGTGAACGTGCCAGCGTGTTGCGGGTCAGGGCGTGGCGGGCGCCGTTTGCGCGGGAAGGGCGGCCTCGGCGGCCTGCAGTTCGCGCCGATGCTGCGCCCGTCCCAGCCAGCCGCCGGTACCCGCCCAGACCAGGGCGATGCCGGCACCGATGAACATGGCCAGGGCCGGATGCTGGGCAAAGTGATCCAGCGCTGCCTTGACCCAGCCACTGAGCGCATCGGCGCCGCGATAGACCACGGTGTCGTTGAAGTTCTTGGCTTTGTATTTTTCCTCGTTGCCAACCACGGTGTAGAGCATCTCGCGGCCGGGGCGGACCAGCGCGTACTCGCCGGCGCGACGCACCACCATCACCACCGCAAACACCGCGAAGGTAGGCGCCAGCGCCAGCCACAGGAAGCCAGCAGCGGTCACGATGGGTACGACCACCAGCAACACGCCCACGCCGAGCTTTCGCGCGACCTGACCGGTGATGAAAATCTGGGTGAGGATGGCCAGGCTCTGCACGATGGTGTCGATCGTGCCGAACACCTGGGTCTGCCGGGTCTTGTCGGGGAAATGCTCGGCTACCAGCCGCGCCTGCTCGAAGTAAAGGAAGGTGCTGACGCTGGCCAGCAACACCACGAAGAAGGCGATAGCCAGCAGATAGGGCGACTTGAACACTGCGGTGGCGCCGGCGAATGGATTGCCGCCCAATGGACGCGCACGCGCGGCACTGTCGTTGGCGCGCAGTGGCTGGCGATCACGCCAATGCTGCAACCACACCGTGGCAAAGATGCTGCCAACGAGGAACGCCGCCGACAGGAATACCAGCCCGGCATGGCCCAGCGGTTCCACCAGCAAGGTGCCCAACAACGGCCCCACCAATCCACCCAGGCTGGCGCCGCCGGCCATCAGGGCGAACAGGCGCTTGGCCTGGTTCACCGCAAACAAATCCGCCAGCACGCTCCAGGCCAGCGAAATGCTTAGCAGGTTGAACACCGACAGCCAGATGTAAAACGCGCGCGCGATCCACACGTCGTCGGCCCGCCACAGGAACAGCAGGGCGAAAACAATGAGGTTGCTGGCGAAGAAGCCAAACGTCCACGGCAGGATGCGCCGGCGCGAAGCGCGCGCCGCCAGCCAGCCAAACAAGGGCATCGCCAGCAGCGTGACCACGAAGGTGCCGGTGAACAACCATTGCAGGTTGTCCACACCGCCGGCCACGCCCATGGTTTCGCGCACCGGCCGCAACATGAAGTAGCCGGTGAACAGCAAGAAGAACAGGCTCAATCCCGCCACCACCGCGCCGGCTTCGTGGGCCTGGACGTTGAACAGACGGGCGATAAAGGAAGCGCGCGGTGGTGGAGTCGACATCGTGTCGTGGGCTCAGGTGAAGTGGCTGATCAGGGATTGGCGTTGCTGCGCGTCCAGGTCCGGGCCCAGGCCCGCCTGCAGGTTGTCGCTCTGGCGATCCGGCTTGCCGGTGGCGGGGATCACGACTGTCACCGCTTGCTGGCTGAGCGCGAATTTCAGGAAGGCCTGCGCCCAGCTGCTGATGCCGGCGGCGGCCGCCCAGTCGGGCAGGGGTTTGTCCTTGACTTGGGCGAACAGTTTTCCGTCTTCGAAAGCGCGGTTGATCATCACCGCGATGCCCAGATCCTGGGCCAGCGGCAGCACGCGCTTTTCCGCGCCGCGCGAGACCACCGAATAGTTGATCTGCAACCAGTCGGGTTTCTCGGCCTGGATGATCTCGGCCAGTTCGTCCTGTGCGCTTTCCAGGTAGTGGGTGACGCCGACGTAGCGGGTTTTGCCTTGTTCTTTCAGTTCGCGCGCTACTGCCAACTGGGTTTTGAGATCGCGCAGGTTGTGGACCTGCAGCAACTCCACCTTGTCGGTTTTGAGTCGGCGCAGGCTGTCGTTGAATTGGGCGAGGCCTTCTTCGCGGCCTGTCACCCCGGACAGCTTGGTGGCCAGCCAGGCTTTGGGGCGCAGGTGTTGTTCGGCGAGCAGTGCACCCACCACATCTTCGGCGGTGCCGTAGGTGGGCGCGGTGTCGATGACCGTGGCGCCGCTGGCGAAGAAACGTTTGACCACCTCGCGCAGCGGATCGCGATCGGCGGCGGATTCGCCAACCTCAAAGCTGCCTGAGGTGCCCATGCCGATCACCGGCGCGCGTTCCTGCGTGCGCGGGATCAAACGGGTGTTCAAGGGGCCGGAGAGCTTGGGTGCGGGCGTGTCGGCGGCGGCACCGGTGGCCTGCTGGCTGATGCCGGCCTCGGCGCTGTCACGGCAGGCCGCCAGGCCCAGGCCCGCGACGATCGCGGCGCTGGAGGTCAGGAATCCACGTCGGGTCTGCACGGCGTTCTCCTTGCGGGGGAAGAACACCGGTTATGGAGGATTGCCTGCGCGGGTGTGTAAACGAAGCGTTCAATCGTGACCCAACCAATGGCCTACGCGCGCTTCTGGCTTGCATGAAGCGCGCGCGAGCGTGCCCAGTGGACAGCGACGGCTATGGCGGGTTTACGCTGACAGCAGTCCTTCCGGCAGTTGCATGGTGATGCAATGCAGGCTGCCGTTTTGCCAGATCAGTGAGCGGCAGGGCACCTGCACGATTTCGCGATCCGGATACGCTTTGGCGAGCACGGCGGCGGCGGCGTTGTCCGAACGATCGCCGTAGGCCGGCATCAACACAGCGCCATTGAGGATCAGGTAATTGGCGTAGGAGGCCGCCAGACGACGGCCCTGGTCCAGGATCGGCTGCGCCCATGGCAACGGGAACAGGCGATACGGCGCGCCATCGCGGGTCTGCAGCGCGGCGATCTCTTCGCCCATGGCGGTGAGTTCGGCGTAGTGCGAGTCCTCGGGGTCGTCGCAGGCCTGGAACACGATGGCGTTGTCGGGCGCAAAGCGCGCCAGGGTATCGACATGAGCGTCGGTGTCGTCGCCCTCCAGATAGCCGTGATCCAGCCACAGCACCCGGTCTTGCTTGAGCCAGCCGGCCAGGCGCTGGCTCAGCTCCTCCCGGCTGGCCTGCGGATGGCGCTCGTGCAGGCACTGCCAAGTGGTCAGCAGGGTGCCGGCGCCGTCGCTGTCGATGGCGCCACCTTCCAGTGCAAAATCAATTGTTTGCACGAAGTAGTTGTGAAACAGGTTCATGCCGGACAGCTCGCCAACCAGACGGTCGTCGCGGCTGGCCTCGTACTTGCCACCCCAACCCGTGAAGCGGAAATCCAGCAGCTTGTAGCGGCCGCCATCGCGCAGGGTGATGGGGCCGGTATCGCGCAGCCAGGTGTCGTCGTACTCGGCCGGCACAAAGCGCACTTTCGCCATGTCCACCCGCGCCGAGCGCAGGCGCGCCTCGGCGTAGGTCTGCAGATCGTCGTCGGCCACGCAGATCACCACCGGCTGGAAGCGGGTGATGGCGGCGACCAAGGCCACGTAGGTGTCCTCGACCTCACCCAGGCGCTCGGCCCAGTCGGTGTCGGCGTGCGGCCAGGCAATCAGGATCGCGGACTGGGTTTCCCACTCCGCGGGCAGGCGAAAAGCGTCGGTCATTGTTTCAAGGCTTCAACGAATGGGGGGCTTGGGGCCGACTTCGTCGGCGCTGGCCTGGTTGGCGACCACATCGATTACGCGGTCGCGTTCGAAGTACACGGTAAAGGCAGGGTAGACCCAGCGATTGATGGTGGGCCACTGGCGTTTTTGCCCGCCGCGCGGGTCCAGCCGCTGCTGCGGCGCGCCGAAGCGCTGTTCCACCTGGGCGCTGGTCCAGCCACGCACGGGGGCGGCCTGTTGCGCGGTTTCCTGCACACGTTCAATCAGCAAGGTGTCGCCACCCTGGGCAGCGGCGGCAGCGGATACGGCAAGCAATGAAACCACGATGACAGAGCGAAGCATGGCCTTGGTCTCCCCCGGAAGAAGCGCTTGTTATAGCAAAAGCGCCGCAACAAAAAACCGCCCGGAGGCGGCTTTCTGGGTGTTGCGCGAAGGCGACGGCATCCTCAAGGATGCTGACGCGTCTGCACCGGTCTTAGCGCTGACGCGCCTTGAAACGCGGGTTGGACTTGCAGATCACGAAGACCTTTCCGCGGCGGCGGACGACCTTGCAGTCGCGGTGACGGGCCTTCGCCGACTTCAGGGAGGACAGGACCTTCATGATGTGAAACCTCGGCGTAAAAGTGTTGGGGCGAAACGAAGCCCGCTATTCTACGTGGAATTTATGAGGTGTATCAAGTGGTTGCCGGATGCAAGGGCAACCACCCCTGGTTGAGCGGGAATCCCGGCTTGGGGCCGGGCGGGGGCAGGGCGGCATAATAGCGGTCAAAACCATAGGAAAGCCCATGACCGACGCCGCTCCCGTCCTGACCATCGATGGCCCTTCCGGGGCAGGCAAAGGCACGGTCAGCCGCCTGGCTGCCGAGCGCCTGGGCTGGCATTACCTCGATTCCGGCGCGCTGTACCGGGCCGTGGGGGTGGCGGCGAGTTGGGCGGATCTGGATGTGTCCGACCCGGCCGCGCTGGTGCGCTGCACCTTTGACACCCAGGTCCGCTTTGAAGATGGCGCCCAGGGGCTGCGGGTCATCGTGGACGACGTGGACGCCACTGACGAGCTGCGCCTGGAAACCACCGGCGCCCTGGCTTCGGCCATTGCCGCCATCCCGGAAGTCCGCTCCGCACTCAAAGAGCGCCAGCGTGCCTTTCGCCAGCTCCCAGGCCTGGTGGCCGATGGTCGCGACATGGGCACGGTCATCTTCCCCGACGCCGCTTACAAGGTGTTCCTGACGGCCAGCGCCGAGGAACGCGCTGAAAGGCGCTATAAGCAGTTGAAAGAAAAAGGGGTTTCCGTTACCTTAGACGGTCTGCTGCGCGAGATTCTGGCTCGCGACGCCCGTGACGCCCAGCGCACGGTGGCACCGTTGCGGCCGGCCGATGACGCCGTCCTCATTGATACCACAGGCCTGGGAATCGACGACGTCGTGAACCGGGTTCTGGCCATCGTCACCGGCTGATGGGGTAACCGATCGGTCGCGCCGGTCGTCCGAACCACACGCACAGCAGAAAGGTCCGCGCCGGCAATGTCGCCTGCGCGGTTATTCCACTTCCAACACACGGCATGTTGTTCTGTGCCGAAAGGGTGGGCAGGGGAAAACGCCATGCAGGCGTGTACCTGCCCGTGTGTCCAACTGAGTAATCAACAATGACCGAATCATTTGCCGAACTGTTTGAACAGAGCCAGACCCAACTGGCCAAGCTGAAGCCGGGCGCTATCGTCACCGGCGTGGTTGTGGAAGTCCGCAACGACGTGGTGGTGATCAACGCTGGTCTGAAGTCCGAAGGCATCGTGCCTATCGAACAGTTCCGGAACGACGCCGGTGAAATCGACGTGGGCGTGGGCGACGAAGTCAAGGTCGCGCTCGACTCCATCGAGAACGGCTTTGGCGAAACCATCCTCTCGCGCGAGAAAGCCAAGCGCGCCATGGTGTGGGACGAGCTGGAGCAGGCACTGGAAAAGAACGAAACCATCACCGGCCGCATCAGCGGCAAGGTCAAGGGTGGTTTCACCGTCGACATCAAGGACGTCCGCGCATTCCTGCCGGGTTCGTTGGTCGACGTGCGCCCCGTGCGCGACCCGGGCTACCTGGAAGGCAAGGAGCTGGAGTTCAAGCTCATCAAGCTGGATCGCAAGCGCAACAATGTCGTCGTCTCCCGCCGTGCGGTGGTTGAGAGCGAGCATTCGGAAGAGCGCGAGCAGCTGATGGACAAGCTGCAGGAAGGCGTGGTGCTGAAGGGTGTGGTCAAGAACCTCACCGACTACGGCGCGTTCGTCGACCTGGGCGGCATCGACGGCCTGCTGCACATCACCGACATGGCCTGGAAGCGCGTGCGCCATCCGTCCGAAGTCGTGGAAGTCGGCCAGGAGCTGGATGTCCGCGTGCTCAAGTACGACCGTGAGCGCAACCGCGTCTCGCTTGGCCTGAAGCAGCTGGGCGAAGATCCGTGGGACAACATCGCTCGTCGCTACCCGGCTAACAGCCGCGTGTTCGGCAAGGTCTCCAACGTCACCGATTACGGCGCGTTTGTCGAAATCGAGCCGGGCGTGGAAGGCCTGGTCCACGTGTCCGAGATGGACTGGACCAACAAGAACGTCAATCCGTCCAAGGTTGTGCAGGTCGGTGACGAAGTCGAAGTGATGGTGCTGGACGTGGATGAAGAGCGTCGTCGCATCTCGCTGGGCATGAAGCAGGTTGCCGCCAATCCGTGGGAAACCTTCGCTGCCACCCACAAGAAGAACGACAAGGTGTCCGGTCAGATCAAGTCGATCACCGACTTCGGCATCTTCATCGGTCTGGACGGCGGCATCGACGGCCTGGTTCACCTGTCCGACATCAGCTGGAACACCACCGGCGAAGACATCGTGCGCAACTTCAAGAAGGGCGACACGCTGGAAGCCGTGGTGCTGGCCGTTGACCCGGAACGCGAGCGCATCAGCCTGGGCGTCAAGCAGCTGGAGCAGGATCCGTTTGGCCAGTACATGGCCTCGCATCCGAAGGGCTCGAAGGTCGAAGGCGTGGTCAAGGAAGTGGACGCCAAGGGCGCCACCATCGAATTGGCTGACGGCATCGAAGGTTATGTCTCGGCTCGCGACGTCGCCAATGAGCGCGTTGACGACGCCAGCCAGCACCTGAAGGTCGGCGACAAGGTCGAAGCCAAGTTCATCGGCATGGATCGCAAGGGCCGCACCCTGCAGCTGTCGATCAAGGCCAAGGACGACGCCGAGATGCGCGAAGTGCTGGAGGAATACCAGTCGGCTTCCGGTGGCACCACCACCCTGGGTGCGCTGCTGCGCGCGCAGTTGGACGGCAACAAGTCCGAGTAAGCCTGCTTCTGCTTTGTAATACGCAAGTCCATCCCGCCGGTCCGGGTTTTCGAACCCGGACCGGTTTGGGGCAGCCCGCCTGATACCCGCGCCCGATGACCAAGTCCGAACTCATCGAAATCCTGACCCGCCGCCAGCCGCATCTGAAGGCCGAAGACGTCGATCTCGCCGTCAAGTCGCTGCTGGAAATGATGGCCGGCGCATTGGCGCAAGGCGACCGTATCGAAATCCGCGGCTTTGGCAGTTTCTCGCTGCACTATCGCCCGCCGCGTATGGGCCGCAATCCCAAGACCGGTGACTCGGTCGCATTGCCGGCCAAGCATGTGCCGCATTTCAAGCCCGGCAAGGAGCTGCGCGAGCGCGTCAGCACCGTGACCCCGCTGGAAGAAAACGTCGACTAAACCCACATTGGCAGGCCCGGCGTGTCGCATGAGCACGCACTCGGCTAAGCTAACGGCTCGCTAGCAAGGAGCTGGGAGCCACCCGATGAACACCATTCGCCTGATCATCGCTTTGTTGTTCCTGGCCGTGGGCCTGATAGTGGGTGTGCTCAACACCCAGCCCATCGTCCTCAAACTGCTTTTCACCGACATCCCGACCTCGTCCGGGGTGGCGATTATTCTTTCCCTGTTGTTCGGCGTGATCATCGGCGGCCTGATTGTGATGGCGACGATGGTGCTGCCGCTCTACGCCAAATTGCGCAAGGCCGCACGCCCGACACCCACCGCCCCTGCGGCGCCGCCGGTGGTGCCGCCGTCTTCGCCGGGCGCGGGACTCTGATAGATGGAATTTCTCAACGAGTGGTTCTGGTTCTTCCTGTTCCTGCCGCTGGCGGCGCTGACCGGCTGGATCATCGGCCGCCGCGGTGGTCAACGGCACGGCGACACCCAGGTCAGCCGCTTGTCCAGCACTTACTTTCGCGGCTTGAACTACCTGCTCAACGAGCAGCCGGACAAGGCGATCGAACTGTTCCTGCACATCGCCGAGCTGGACAAGGAAACCTTTGAAACCCAGGTCGCCCTGGGCCATCTGTTCCGTCGTCGCGGCGAAGTTGATCGCGCCATTCGTCTGCACCAAGGGCTGGTGCAGCGCTCGGACCTCAATGATCAGCAGAAGGTCCAGGCCTTGCTGGCGCTGGGCGAGGATTACATGCGCTCGGGTCTGCTGGACCGTGCCGAGACCGTGTTCACCGATCTGGCCCGCATTGACCAACGCGCACCGCAGGCGCTCAAGCACCTGATTGGTATCTACCAGGCCGAGCGCGACTGGGAAAAGGCGATCGACAACGCGCTGCGTTTTGAAGAAGTCACCGGCGAGCCGATGGGCAAGCTGGTGGCGCAATTCGAGTGCGAGCTGGCGGATCGCTACCGCGCCGCCAATGACCTGACCGCCGCGCGTGCGGCGATCGCGCGCGCCTACCAGGCCGACGCGGGCTGCGTGCGTGCCGGCATCCTGGAAGGTCGCCTGGAATCAGATGCGGGCAACCACGAAGCCGCCATCCGCGCGTTCGAGCGTGCCGCACGCCACGACCCGGACTACTTGCCGGAGTTGCTGCCAGGGTTACTGGCAGCCTATGACAAAGTGGGCGATGTCTCCGGCGCGCGAAACTTCTTGTCTGAAATGAGCGAGCACTACCGGGGGATTGCTCCGGTGCTGGCCTTGACCCGTCTGGTCGAAGGCCAGGATGGTGTGGCTGCTGCACGTGCCTATCTGGCGCGTCAGCTCAAGGACCGCCCCTCGGTGCGTGGCGAAGCGGCGCTGATCGACCTGACCCTGGCCGAGGGCGCGGATCCCACCGCAACTTTGCAGGATCTGAAGCACATCACCGACCAGCTGCTGGTGCGCAACCCCAGCTATCGCTGCACGCGTTGCGGGTTCGGCGCGCGTACGCATCACTGGCAATGCCCCAGTTGCAAGGAGTGGGGCACAATTAAGCCGCTCCTGAACTACGCGGTGGTGTAGTGGGGCATGTGCTTCCCTGGCTGGCGCTGCATTTCTGCATCGCGGCGGCCGGGACATGGTTGGCGCGCGGCTACGCCCTGCGCCAGCAATTGATGGATGCGCCCGGCGAGCGACGCAGCCACAGCGTGGCCACCCCGCGTGGTGGCGGCATTGCCATCGTCTTATCGTTGCTGATTGCGGCTATCTGGCTGGGATGGCGCGCGCCGCAGGATCGCCTCTGGTTCGGCAGCTTCGCCGGCGGTCTCGTTTTGGTTGCCGGTGTGGGTTGGTGGGATGACCATCGTCCACTGTCCCCTTGGTGGCGTCTGGCGGTGCATGCGCTGGCGGCGACTCTGCTGGCATGGGCGTGCTGGCAAAGCACAGGCGCCTGGATTCCGACCGTGACCGCCTGGTTGGCGGTCATGGTGCTGGTGAACATCTGGAACTTCATGGATGGCATCGACGGGATTGCGTCCACCCAGGCGGCCCTGTGCGCGCTGGCTTTCCTGTTCGTGCTGGATGGGCCTTGGGCCTGGTTGGCCGGCGCGCTTTTCGCCGCCTGCCTGGGCTTCTTGCCCTTCAATTTTCCGCGTGCCCGGATCTTTCTGGGCGACGTAGGCAGCGGCGCACTGGGCTATGCGCTGGCGGGATTGCTGGCGGTGGCGTACTCACGGCCCATGCCAGCGTGGTGGCTGATCCTGCCGATGTTGCCGTTCCTCGTAGACGCGGGCTTCACATTGCTTTCGCGCATCCTGCGAGGGGAACGCTGGTGGACGCCCCATGTGGGGCATGTCTATCAGCGGGCCGCCCGTCGTTTTGGGCACTTCCGGGTGACGCTGGCTTACCTGTTGATAAGTAGCGTTACGCTCTTGTTAATTGTCGGCATGTCTAATGAGGGGGGAGGCGCGGTTCAGTTCGCCTGGATCGGGAGCTGTTTCGCAGTGACGCTTGCGCTGTGGGGGTGGGCGCGCAAGGGACTGTAGCAAGTGAAGTCAAGGAGTTGAGACGAATGAATTCATGGCGGGATCGGTTCGCAGCTGCATGGCCGCGGATTTTCATTGCCGCGCATGACCTCCTCATGGTCTGGCTGTGCTGGCAGCTGCTGCATTACGCCCGCTACGCGCTGCTGCCGCAGGCGCCGGACTATCCGTTGTGGTCCAACGAAGTGGCCATCGTCGTCACCGGCCAGGGCCTGGTGTTCTGGTGGATGGGTCTGTATCGAGGCTTGTGGCGCTTCGCCAGCCTGCCTGACCTGTGGAACATCGTGAAGGCCTCCGCGCTGGGCTTCCTGGCGATCATGGTCGGCCTGTTCTTCTACAACCGTTTCGGCGCGCTGCCGCGCACCGTGCTGGCCTTTTATCCCTTCGCCCTGGTGATGTTCCTGGGCATGCCGCGTCTGCTGTATCGCGCCTGGAAAGATGCGCAGGCCAATCGTGCGCAGGAAAACGCTTCGCGCGTCGTCATCCTGGGCGCCGGCCGTGCCGGCGAGGCGCTGGTGCGCGAGCTGCGCCGCACGGGTGTCTACTACCCGGTCGCTTTCCTGGATGACGCGCCGCGCCTGCAAGGCACGCACATGCAGGGCATCCCGGTATTGGGTCGGTTGGATCAGGCTGCCGCCATTGCCCGCGAAACCGCGGCACGCATGCTGGTTATCGCCATGCCGTCGTTGGATGCACCCAGCATGCAACGCGTGGTGGCGATCTGCGAAAGCACTGGTCTGCCATTCCGGATGGTGCCGCGTCTGACCAACGTGCTGGAAGGCCACGCCATGCCCGGCGACCTGAAGGAAGTCGCGATTGAAGACCTGCTGGGTCGCAAATCCGTCACCCCGGACTGGAAGTTGATCCGCGGCTGGCTGGGCGGACGCAGCGTGCTGGTGACCGGCGCGGGTGGTTCCATTGGTTCCGAGCTGTGCCGCCAGTGCGCGCGCCATGGCGCGCAACGCATCACCTTGCTCGAAATCGACGAGCTGGCGCTGATCACCACCCAGGCCGAACTTAAGCGCTCGTTCCCCGATCTGGAAGTGCTGACCGTATTGGGTAACTGCGGCGACCCCGCCGTGATCCGCCATGCGCTGCAACGCTGCGAGCCCGATGCGGTCTTCCACGCCGCCGCCTACAAGCAGGTGCCGCTGCTGGAAGAGCACCTGCGCGAGGCGGTGGGCAACAATGTGCTGGCCACCGAAACCGTCGCGCGCGCCTGCCGCGAAGGTGGGGTCGACACATTTGTGCTGATTTCCACCGACAAGGCGGTGGATCCGGTCAATGTACTGGGCGCGACCAAGCGTCTGGCCGAAATGACCAGCCAGGCGCTGGACGACGGCCGTTCCGGCGGCACGCGCTTTGTCACCGTGCGCTTTGGCAATGTGCTGGATTCAGCCGGCAGCGTGGTGCCCTTGTTCCGCGACCAGATTCGCAAGGGCGGTCCGGTCACCGTGACGGATCCGGAAGTCACCCGATACTTCATGACCATTCCCGAGGCCAGCCAGCTGATCCTGCAGGCCGCTGCGGGTGCCGCCCACGCCTCCATCTACACCCTGGACATGGGCGAACCCGTGCCGATTCGCCTGCTGGCCGAGCAGATGATCCGTCTGGCCGGCAAGCAGGTGGGCAGGGACATCGCCATCGTCTACACCGGCCTGCGCCCGGGCGAGAAGCTGCACGAGAATCTGTTTTACGCCGACGAACACTACCGGCCGACCTCGCATTCCAAGATCATGCAGGCCGAGCCGCGCGGCGTGGCCGCAGACTTCATCGAACTGGCCCTGCAGCGCCTGCGCGCCGCGCATGGGCGCTTTGACGAGGACGAGATGCAGGAAGTGCTGCGGATTGCCGTCCCCGAGTTCTCGCCGCTTGAACGCGACGTTGAACCTGCCTCGGCTAACATTGTGGTCTTCCCCGCACGTGAAGCCCGCAGGACACGATGACCCGACGCATTCGAAAGGCTGTTTTCCCCGTCGCCGGACTCGGCACGCGCTTTCTCCCCGCCACCAAGACCGTACCCAAGGAGATGCTGCCGATCATTGACCGGCCGCTGATCCAGTACGCGGTGGACGAGGCCATTGAGGCCGGCTGCGACACGCTGATCTTCGTGACCAACCGCTATAAGCATGCGGTGGCTGATTACTTCGACAAGGCGTACGAGCTGGAACAGAAGCTGGAACGCGCCGGCAAGCATGAGCAACTGGAGCTGGTCCGCAATGTGCTGCCGGACGGCGTGCGTGCGGTCTTTGTCACCCAGGCCGAAGCACTGGGTCTGGGCCATGCGGTCCTGTGCGCCAAGCCGATCGTGGGCGACGAGCCGTTTGCGGTGGTGTTGCCGGACGATTTGATCTGGAACCGCGGCGCAGGTGCGCTCAAACAGATGGCCGACGCCGCCGAGGCGACGGGCGCCAGCATGATCGCCGTGCAGGACGTGGCGCCGGAGCAGACGGCCAGCTACGGCATTGTGGCAACGGACGCGTTCTCTGGACGCTCAGGCCGCATCAACCGCATCGTCGAGAAGCCAGCGCCGGACGTTGCGCCGAGCAATCTGGCGGTGGTGGGGCGCTATGTGCTGGATGGCAGCATCTTTGATCTGCTGGAGAACACCACCCCAGGCGCCGGTGGCGAGATCCAGCTGACTGACGCCATCGAAACCCTTCTGAGCCAGAAGCCGGTGCACGCCTACCGCTTCAAGGGCACGCGTTTCGACTGCGGCACCCACATTGGTTTGATCGAGGCCACCATCCGCTACGCACTGGATCACGAGAAGCTCAGCGATGCCGCGCGCGACATGATGCAGAGCGCGCTCAGCGAACTGGGCGTGACCGACCTGGAGTAGGGCGGTGACGGAGACCATCACCTGGGCAGACTTCGAGAAGGTCCACCTATGCGCCGGCACCGTGCTTCGGGTCGAAGAATTCCCCGAGGCGCGCAAACCGGCGTGGAAGCTGTGGGTGGACTTCGGTCCCCACGGCGTGCGCAAGACCAGCGCCCAAGTGCGCGCGCTTTACGAGGCTGATGATCTGGTGGGCAAGCAGATTGTCGGGGTGATCAATTTCCCACCCAAACAGGTGGGACCGTTTGTGTCGGAGTTCCTGCTCACAGGATTCCCCACGGATGAGGGCGTGGTGATCACCACCTTGGAGCGCGCAGTGCCCAACGGCACCCGGCTGGCCTAGACGCATGAGCGGGTGATGCCGTCAGACGCCGAGCAGGCTTTCCGCTGGAATGCCCAGATTCTTGTGCAGCTTGCGGATCATTGGCAGGGTCAGCTCCCGCTTGCCGGACAGGATTTCGTACACGCGATTGGGTTGGCCGATTGATGGCACCAAGTCCTTGACCGTCAGGCCCGCCTGATCCATGCGAAAGCGAATGGCCTCGATGGGATCGGGCGCTTCAATGGGGAAGTGCCTGGCTTCGTAGTTCTCGACCAGAGTGGCCAGCACTTCCAGCGTGTCACCCTCGGCGCTGCCAACGGCCGGATCAAGATCGACCAGGCGGGAGACCTCCGCCAAGGTACGCGCATAGTCTTCAGGCGTGCGAATGGGCTTGATGTTCATGCGTTGATCTCCACGGTCAGGGCGTCGACCCTGTCGTATTCGGCGTGCGTGCCAATGAATTTGATATACCCCACGCCAACCCGGTAGGCGATGGCCACGATGAGTCGGTAGTCATTGCCCTTGATGTTGAAGACGACGCGGTTTCCACCTATGAAACTCGCCGTACCGTAGTGACGCTTGATGTCCTGCGGGGTTTTCCAATCGGCCTTCTTGGCTTCGTCGTACCAGGCTTTCAACGGTTGCTCAGCCGGCGGATGCCGCATCCAGAAATCCCGCAATGCCGCTACCGCCACAATCTTCATGACCTTCCTTAGTCCCAGTACGGGACTCATGCTAGTCCTATGCTGGGACTGCGTCAAGCAGCCCAAAAAAAAGGGGCGGCCCAGGCCGCCCCTTATTTCTTCCATCTGAGCCGGCAAGGCTTACAGCGATTCGAAGATGCCTGCCGCACCCATGCCGGTGCCGATGCACATGGTGACCATGCCGTACTTCTGCTGGCGACGGCGCAGGCCGTGCACCAGGGTGGCCGTGCGGACGGCACCGGTGGCACCCAGCGGATGGCCCAGCGCGATGGCGCCGCCCAACGGATTGATCTTGGAAGGGTCCAGCTCGCTATCGCGAATGACGGCCAGCGCCTGTGCGGCAAAGGCTTCGTTGAGCTCGATCCAGTCCAGCTGATCCTTGGTGAGACCAGCTTGCTTCAGGGCCTTGGGAATCGCGGCAATCGGGCCGATACCCATTACTTCCGGGCGCACACCGGCCACCGAGAAGCTGACGAAGCGCGCCAGCGGGGTCAGGCCGTAGTCCTTGATGGCCTGCTCCGAAGCCAGCAGCACCGCACCGGCACCATCGCTCATTTGCGAAGAATTGCCGGCGGTCACGCTGCCGCCGAACTGACCATTGCGGAACACCGGGCGCAACTTGCCCAAGCCCTCCAGCGAGGTGTCGGCGCGCGGGCCTTCGTCGTTTTCCACCCGCAGCGAGCGCAATCGAATGGTGTTGCCCGCCAGGTCCGGCTGGTGCGAGAGCACTTCGTACGGCGAGATTTCGGAGGTGAACTCTCCGGCGGCAATCGCGGCCAGCGCCTTCTGGTGCGAGGCCAAAGCGAAGGCGTCCTGCTGCTCGCGCGAGATCTTCCATTCCTCGGCCACCTTCTCGGCGGTGATGCCCATGCCGTAAGCGATGGCCACGTGGTCGTCCTTGAACACCGACGGCGACAGCGCAACCTTGTTGCCCATCATCGGCACCATCGACATCGACTCGGTACCACCGGCCAGCATCAGGTCGGCGTTGCCCAGGCGAATTTGATCCGCCGCCAGCGCCACCGCCTGCAGGCCGGAGGAGCAGAAGCGGTTGATGGTCTGCGCGGCAATGGTGTTGGGCAGGCCGGCCAGCAGCACGCCGATGCGCGCCACGTTCATGCCTTGCTCGCCTTCAGGCATGGCGCAGCCAATGATGGCGTCGTCAATGCGGCCCAGGTCGATGCCCGGCGCCTGCGCGACCACCGACTTCAGCACATGCGCGAGCATGTCATCGGGACGGGTATTGCGGAACACGCCCTTCGGGGCCTTGCCCACCGGCGTACGGGTGGCGGCGACGATATAGGCTTCTTGGATTTGCTTGCTCATGGTCTTTCCTGGAATAGGGGGCGATCAGTTACGCAGCGGCTTGCCGGTCTTGAGCATGTGCGCGATGCGGGCCTGGGTCTTTTCCTGCTGGGCCAGTTCAACGAAATGCTGGCGCTCGAGCTTGAGCAGCCATTCCTCGTCCACCAGTGCGCCGCGATCCACTTCGCCGCCGCACAACACGGTGGCGATACGGCTGGCGATCTCGTAGTCGTACTCACTGATGAAACGGCCTTCCAGCATGTTGACCAGCAACATCTTGAAGGTGGCGATGCCGACATCGCCGGCGACCTGGATGCGGCGCGCCGGCATCGGCGGACGGTAGCCGCTTTCATGCAAGGCGAGCACCTGTTGCTTGGCCACGTACAACTGCTCATAGGCGTTGAACACGACCAAATCGGTGCTGCGCATCAGGCCCAGTTCCTTGGCCTCCATCGCCGAAGCCGACACCTTGGCCATCGCCACGGTTTCAAAGGTGCGCTTGAGCTCGGCGAACACATCGCCGCCGGGGCCAGCCGCCTGCGAAGCGCGCACGGCGATTTCCTTCAGGCCGCCGCCGGCCGGCAGCAGGCCCACGCCCGCTTCGACCAGACCGATATAGCTCTCCAGCGAGGCCACGGTGCGCGCGCTGTGCATCTGGAACTCGCAACCACCACCCAACGCCAGGCCGCGCACGGCGGCCACGACCGGCACCAGCGAGTACTTGATGCGCTGGCTGGTGGCCTGGAAGTTGGCGACCATCGCCTCGAATTCGGCGAGCTTGCCCGCCTGCAAGGCACCCAGCGCGCCGGCCAGATCAGCACCGGCGGAGAAGGGTTCCTTGGGCTGCCAAATCACCAGACCCTTGAACTTCTGCTCGGCGATGGCGACTGCTTGCTGCAGGCCATCGAGCACAGCGTCGGAAACGGTGTTCATCTTGGTCTTGAAGCTGACCACACCCACGCCGTCGCCATCGGTCCACAGTCGCACGCCGTCGTTCTCGAACACGGTCTCGCCCTGCGGGAACACTTCGCCCAACAGCGGATCCGGGAAACGCTGGCGCTGATACACCGGCAGGTTGGAGCGCGGCAGCTTGGCATTGCGCGCCGGGCTGTAGCTGCCTTCGGCGGCATGCACGCCTTCGCGACCGTCAAACACCCAGTTGGGCAGCGGCGCGCTGCTCATGCTCTTGCCGGCGACGATGTCATCGGCAATCCACTGCGCCACCTGCTTCCAGCCAGCGGCCTGCCAGGTCTCGAACGGGCCCAGCGACCAGCCGTAACCCCAGCGGATCGCCAGGTCGACGTCGCGCGCGGTCTCGGCGATATCGGCCAGGTGATAGGCGCTGTAGTGGAACAAGTCGCGGAACACCGCCCACAGGAATTGCGCCTGCGGGTGCTCGCTCTCGCGCAGCTTCTGGAATTTCTCGGCCGGGTTCTTGAGCTTGAGGATTTCCACCACTTCCGGCGCGGCCACGCGATCAGCGGGGCGGTAGTCCTGCTGCTGCAGATCCAGCACCACGATGTCCTTGCCGACCTTGCGGAAGATGCCGGCGCCGGTCTTCTGGCCGAGCGCGCCCTTCTGGATCAGAGCGTCCAGCCACTTGGGCGACTTGAAAAAGGAGTGCCAGGGATCGTCGGGCAGGGTGTCGCCCATGGTCTTGATCACGTGCGCCATGGTGTCCAGCCCCACCACATCGGAAGTCCGATAGGTCGCTGACTTGGGCCGGCCAATCAACGGACCGGTGAGCGCGTCGACTTCATCAAAGCCCAGGCCCGAGGCGGCCGTGTGGTGCGCGGTGGCCAGGATCGAGAACACGCCTATACGGTTGCCGATAAAGTTGGGCGTGTCCTTGGCGTAGACCACGCCCTTGCCCAACGTGGTGGTCAGGAAGGTTTCCAGGCCTTCCAGCACGGCGGCGTCGGTGCTGCGCGCCGGAATCAGCTCGGCCAGATGCATGTAGCGCGGCGGATTGAAGAAGTGCACGCCGCAGAAGCGATGGCGCAGCTGTTCCGGCAGCACTTCGGCCAGGCTGTTGATGCCCAGGCCCGAGGTGTTGCTGGCCAGCACAGCATGATCGGCCACGAACGGGGCAATCTTTTTGTACAGGTCCTGCTTCCAGTCCATCCGTTCGGCGATGGCTTCGATGATCAGGTCGCAGCCTTTCAGGTGCTCCAGGCCGGTCTCGTAGTTGGCCGGAGTAATCAGCTCGGCCAGCGACTTGCTCGCCAGCGGGGCAGGGCTGAGCTTGGCCAGGTTGGCGATCGCCTTCTGGACCACGCCGTCGGGGTGGCCGTCCTTGGCGGGCAGGTCGAACAACACGGTGTCGACACCGGCGTTGGTCAGGTGGGCGGCGATTTGCGCGCCCATCACACCGGCGCCCAGCACGGCCGCCTTGCGAACAAGCAATGGATTGGACATGGGTAGTTCCTTGGATTGCAGGGTTGTTTACTTGTTGCGGTCGGCGCGCAGGCCGGCCGCGGCGAAGCGGATGAGTTCGCGGGCGGCGCGCTCGCGGTGCGCGGCCTCGCTGATGCCATGCGGGCGTTTGATCAGGCCAAAGTCGGCCATGGCGTAGGTCAGCGCACCGGAGAAGAAGTCCAGCCGCCAGTACAGTTCCTCCTTGCTCAGTCCTGGGACGCAATCGGCAATGGCCTTGCCGAACTCGCGCAGCACATGACCGTAGTGATCAGACAGGAACTGACGCAAGCCGTCGTTCTTCTCCGCATAGGCACGGGCAATAACCCGGACAAAGGCGCCGCCGCCATGGCGGTCCTGGGCCAGGGCCAGAGCGGGCTCGACAAAGGCCGCCAGGATTGGCTCCAGCTCGCCAGGATGCTGCTCCAGCGCGGTTTTCAGCAGGGCCAGCCGCTGGCTGGTCATGTCGTCCATGCGCCGGCGGAAGACCTCGTTGACCAGGTTTTCCTTGGAACCGAAATGGTAGTTGACCGCGGCGATGTTGACGTCGGCCCGGCCGGTGACCTGGCGCAGCGAAGTGCCGGCAAAACCATGCTGGGCGAACAGTTCTTCGGCCGCGCCGAGGATCCGTTCCTTGGTGGAAAAATGGGTGGCATTGGCCACGGGGGGACTCCGGTAATCAAACGCTCGTTTGATTGTCCATTCGGATAGGTACGGTGTCATGCTGTGGCGCAACATAAATCCCGTACGGGCGGATGCCAAATTGCCGGCGATACGTTAGAATCTCGCTACGCAAGTCAGGCTAAGCCCGTGTTTCGACGCGGGTTTTTTCATGTTAATCTTTGGGCCGTCAGTGGCCCGCCAACGGAGAATTCCCCATGGCGCTGGAGCGCACCCTGTCCATCATCAAGCCCGACGCCGTCGCCAAGAACGTCGTGGGCGAAATCTATGCCCGTTTCGAGAAGGCCGGTCTGAAGATCGTCGGCTCGAAGATGAAGCACCTGTCGCGTCGTGAGGCTGAAGGTTTCTACGCCGTGCACCGCGAGCGTCCGTTCTTCAACGCGCTGGTTGAATTCATGATCTCCGGTCCGGTGGTTGTGCAGGTGCTGGAAGGCGACAACGCCGTCCTCAAGCACCGCGACATCCTCGGCGCCACCAATCCGAAGGACGCTGCGCCGGGCACCATCCGCGCCGACTTCGCCGACAGCATCGACGCCAATGCCGCACACGGTTCGGATTCGGTTGAGAACGCGAACATTGAAATCGCGTACTTCTTCGCCGCCACCGAAGTGTTCGCGCGCTAAGACAGCCGATGAGCCAGCACGTGCTGCCGCCGATTGAATTGAAACTCGCCACGGATGCACCCGTGGCAGTCGGCGCGCCCGTGTCTGCGAAACAGAACCTGATGGATCTGGATCGCGAGGGCCTGGAGCGCTTCTTCATGGAGCGCCTGGGCGAGCAGAAGTTCCGTGCGCATCAGGTGATGAAGTGGATTCATCACCGTTACGTCACCGACTTCGATCAGATGACCGATCTCGGCAAAGCCCTGCGCGCAAAACTGCAGGAGCATGCCGAGGTCGTCGTCCCGCAAGTGGTGTTCGACAAACCGTCCAATGACGGCACCCACAAGTGGCTGCTGGGCATGGGCGTGGACGGCAAGAACGCCGTCGAAACCGTGTATATCCCGGACAAGAACCGCGGCACCCTGTGCGTGTCCTCGCAGGTGGGTTGTGGTTTGAACTGCACCTTCTGCTCCACCGCCACCCAGGGCTTCAACCGCAATCTGACCACCGCCGAGATCATCGGCCAGGTGTGGGTGACCGCACGCCACTTGGGCAACGTGCCCGCGCAGAACCGTCGCCTCACCAATGTGGTGATGATGGGCATGGGCGAGCCGCTGATGAACTTCGACAATGTCGTGCGCGCCATGAACATCATGCGCGACGATCTGGGCTATGGCCTGGCCAGCAAGCGCGTCACGCTGTCGACTTCCGGCCTGGTGCCGATGATCGATCGCCTGTCCACCGAGACCGATGTGTCACTGGCGGTTTCGTTGCACGCGCCCAGCGATGCGCTGCGCGAGCAGCTGGTGCCGCTCAACAAGAAGTATCCGGTCGCCGAACTGATGGCGTCCTGCGTGCGTTATCTGCACGCCAACAAGAAGCGCGACTCGGTGACCTTCGAGTACACGCTGATGAAGGGCATCAACGACCAGCCCGAGCACGCGCGCCAGTTGGCGCAGTTGATGCGCAAGTTCAGCAATGCCGCGCAGCTCAAGGATGCTGGCAAGGTCAACCTGATTCCGTTCAACCCCTTCCCGGGCACGCGCTATGAGCGCTCGCCGGATGAGGTGATCCGCAGCTTCCAGAAAATTCTGCTCGACGCCAACGTGTTGACCATGGTGCGACGGACCCGCGGCGACGACATCGACGCCGCCTGTGGCCAGCTCAAAGGGCAGGTGATGGATCGCACGCGCCGGCAGGCCGAGTTCCGCCGCCAGTTGCAGGAACAGGGCATCGGCGATGCAGCGGCTTAAGCTCTGCCTGCTACTGATTCCCTTCCTGCTGGCGATGGCCGGCTGCAGTCGCCTGACCATCGTCAAACCCAAAATGGAACGCAAGGACGGCGAACAAATCGCCGAGAGCTACCAGGTCCAGGACAGCCCTGCGACCAAACAGCGGATGGAAACCGAGAACGCCCTGCAGCGCAGCACCCAACGCCTGCGCGCCGGTGACCTGGACGCCGCCGAGAAGAACGCCCGCGCCGCGCTCAAGATCAGCCCCGAGTCGGCCGACGCCTACACCTTGCTGGCGATCGTGGCCGACCGCCGCCAGCAGACCAAGCAGGCCGGCGACTATTACAAGCGCGCGGTCGAGCTCAAGCCCGGCAGCGGCGCCTTTCAGAACAACTACGGCACCTGGTTGTGCAGCAACGGCTACCCGGCCGAGGCGCTGATCTGGTTTGACCGCGCGCTGGACGATCGCAGTTACTCCACGCCGGGCGCCGCCCTGGCCAATGCCGGCGGTTGTGCCTTGAAGGCCGGCCAGCGCGAGCGCGCCGAGCGGGATCTACGTCAGGCGCTGACCCTGGAACCGAAGAACGCCTATGCCCTGGCATCGATGGCCGAAAGCCAATACCAGGCGGGCAGCTACTTCGAAGCACGCGCCTTTATCGAACGCCGGATTGCGGCTGCGCCTGCAAGCCCGGACGTGCTAAAACTTGCATCACAAATCGAAGAAAGACTCGGCGACAAGGCCGCTGCCGGTCGATATGTTCAGCAACTTCGGGCGGAGTTCCCCGACGCGTCAAACGCTCAACCTGGGGGAAAGGCAGAACAATGACGGGTTTTGACTCGATTGATACGCAGCGCCTGCAAGGTTGCGGCGCCTTCCTGCGACAAGCGCGGGAACAGGCCGGCCTGAGCCTGCAGGATGTGGGGAGCCGCTTGAAAGTGCCGCTGAAAGTGCTGCAGGCGCTGGAGGCCGAGCAGTGGTCGCAGCTGGGCGCGCCGGTCTTCATACGCGGCCAGTTGCGCAGCTATGCCAAGCTGCTCAAGGTGGATGTCGACGGCTATCTGGCCCAGGCGCAACTGGAAACCGTGCGTCCTTCGGAGCTGGTCAGCCGCAGCTATACGCCCACCTCGCACCGCGTCTTTGAAAGCGCCAAGCGCAAAGCAATCTACGTGGTGGTCACCGCCATCATCGCCACGCCGATCTGGATGGCGACGCGTCCGCATCTGGGCGGCGGCCAACAGACCACGGCCTCGCTGGACGTGATGCCGCAGGCATCCGCGCCGGCCAGCAGCAACACGGCCAACGCCACCGGTGCCGAGGTCGAAAGGCCGTCCGCCGCACCTTACGTGGCGTCGCTGACCCCGCCCATTTCGCGCAGTGCCCCTGCGTTGAGCCTGAACTTCACCGGCGACAGTTGGGTGCAGATCATCGGCAGTGATGGCCGCAGCCTGGAGCAGGCCCTGCTCAAGGCCGGTGATCAACGCGCCTACGACGCGGGGCAGGTGGGCCGCGTTGTGCTGGGCAATGCCTCGGCGGTAGAGGTTCAGCGTGGCGGCAGTACCGTGGACCTCACGCCGTTCAAGCGAGCGAACGTGGCTCGCTTTACGGTATCCTCTGACGGTTCCCTGGTGCCGGTCGCAGACTGACCCGCACGCGGGTTTGTCCACCTCAAGATCAAGACCCCGTCTGACGGGGCAAGAGTACGCATGGCGATTGATGATCTGCTCGACGAGCACGAACAAAGCGAACGCGTCCGCAGTTGGCTCCGCAACAACGGTGCTGGCCTGATTGGCGGCGTCGCCCTGGGATTGGCGGTGATCTTTGGCTGGCAGTGGTGGCAGAAGGATCGCCAGCAGTCCAGCGAACAGGCCAACCAGGCCTACGAAACAGCAGTGGCCAGTATCTCCGGCACGGACCTGAAAAAGGCCGAAGCCAGCGTGGCCTCGCTCAATGGCAAGCAAGGCGTGTATGCCGATCTGGCTGCACTGCGCTTGGCCAAGGCGCAGGTGGATGGCGGGCAGCGCGACGCAGCCATCGCCACCCTGCGCGCCATCAAGCCTGACCCGGCGCTGCAACCCGTGGTCCAGCAGCGCCTGGCGCGCCTGCTGATCGACGCCGGCAAGCACGATGAAGCGATCAAGTTGGTCGGCGATGCCAAGGACTCGGCCAGCCTGGTCATCCGTGGCGACGCCCTGGCGGCGGCCGGCAAGCAGGCCGAGGCCCGCGACGCCTATACGCGCGCACTCACCGGTCTGGACGTGGCTTCGCCGCTGCGTCGCCTGGTGGAATTGAAACTGGCTGACGTGGGCGGAACTCCGCCGAAGAGCGGAGACTCGGTCTGATGAAGCGGAATGTTGCGATGAAGCGGCTGCTGGCCGTGCTGGCGCTGGTGTTCGTCCTGTCGGGCTGCTCCACCGTCAAGGGCTGGTTTGGCAGCAAGACCAATGACAAGAAGGCCGCCGAGCCGGCCGAGCTGACCGACATCACCCCCTCGGTGAAAGTCGCCAAGCTGTGGAGCGCCAACGCCGGCAAGGGCGAAGGTCGTCTGGGTCTGCAGCAGGGTCCGGTCGTGGCCGATGGCCGCGTCTATGCCGCGGCGGTGGAAGGCGGCGTGCGCGCCTTTGATCTGCAGACCGGCAAGCAGGTCTGGGAATACGAACCCGAAAAGCGCCGCGGCGACGCGCCCGGCACCACCGGTCAGGTGGCGGATGAGCCGACCGCCGGCGAAGAAGAAACCAAGGCCGCCAAGCGCGCACGCAAGGAAGCCGCCAAGCTGGCCAAGAAGGCGGCCAAGCGCAAGATTGACTGGCGCTTCTCCGGCGGCCCGGGTGCAGGCGATGGCCTGGTGGTCATTGGCACGCTCGACGGTCAGGTGATTGCCCTGGACGCCAGCAACGGCACCGAGAAGTGGCGCGCCAAGGTCAGCAGCGAAGTGATCACCGCTCCGGCGATTGGCCAGGGCCTGGTCTTGGTCCGCACCAACGATGGTCGCGTGACCGCGCTGGATGCCAACAACGGAGAGCGTCGCTGGTTCTATGCCAGCGAACTGCCCAGCCTGACCGTGCGCGGCAATGCGCCGGTCACGGTCGGCCCAGGCGTGGCCTTCGTCGGCAACGACGACGGCACCGTCAGCGCGCTGGCGCTGGCCGATGGTCGCGAAGTCTGGAGCCAGGCCATTGGCAGCCCGGATGGTCGTACCGAACTCGATCGCATGGCCGACGTCGACGGCGCGCCGGTGCTGGACGGCACCACTTTGTACGCCACCACCTTCAAGAAGCAGACCATGGCCTTGGAAGGCCCGACCGGTCGTCCGCTGTGGCGCAAGGACAATGGCGGCGCAGGCGGCCTGGGCGTCACCAGCAGTCTGGTGGTGGTATCCGATCCGGCCGGCACCGTCTGGGGCCTGGACCGCTACAGCGGCTCGGCCACC
>Ga0160448_100136_pt1 | contig 35248 bp, 36 predicted proteins | sample HID1973M_E1MG_FD_108269 | JGI IMG/M metagenome (GOLD analysis project Ga0160448, IMG submission 108269) | Enriched mosquito-associated microbial communities from UW Madison campus, WI, USA - HID1973M_E1 MG | ecosystem: Host-associated > Arthropoda: Insects > Digestive system > Unclassified ...
GCCGGCGTAAAGGCGAGCGCACACAGCACCGCCAGCGACCCAACAAGTCGAGTGGACATCCTGTCTAAGTTTTCCCCAATGGGTCGAAGCGAGTGCCGACCGCGAGCGCGGATTATGCCGTGCGAATTCCGTTGGCTGGAAGGGGGCGGATTCGGACGGCTACGCGGATGCAGCTACTACGCGTTGGACAGGCCGGCACGCAGGAAGTCATACCAGCCGCGCTGGATGTCTTCGATGGGTCCCAGCAAGTCCTGGAAGATGTCCAACGAGCCACCGCGTGCCAGCAGTTGTCGATACGCATCGGCATGGCGTCCACCTTCGCCATGAAACAGGAAAGCGGTCAGGCTCCAATAGCCCAGGTAGTAGCTGTTGAACGCCTGGTCGAACGGCGGCCCACCCTGCTCGCTGACCAGGGCGCGCAGACCGATGATCCGTTGCTCGTGGATATCCCGCTGCAGATCGCCGGACAGCTGCACATCGCTCAGCCACCACAACGGGTACGCGGTGTTGTCGGGCTGGCCCAAGCGCAATTCGCCATCGACCAGGCGGCTCGCGCCGAAGTAGGTACCCAGCCCTTCGTCGCTCCAGCGTTTGCGTGGAAACTTCGACACTTCGCGGCTGAGCTGGTGCGTGGCCTCGTGGATCATCCAGTGGTGTGGATTGGCCGTTGTGCGGTCGTAGTACGCATGGCATGCCGGTGCTAGGTAATAGGCTTCAGCCCAGCGTCGACTTTGATTGAACTGCTTGAACTGCGCGCGATCGCGGTAGAGCACCACGCGATGTTTGGGTAGCGCGGCCTCTGCGATCGGCAGGGCGAAGAACGCGTGGTAGGCCCGGTACAAGCTTTCGGCGGCCGCTAGCGCGGCCTGCGTATCGGCCTCATCAGCGCAAGAATCCACTCGGTAATGGGCGCTTTCCACTTTCCGCGCGCCCGGTGGAATGACCAGCGTCGTCGATGCCGCAGTGGGTTCGGCTTGGCGCTGGCAGCCCGCTGTCATCAGCAGGCCGGCAGCGCCGATCAGCAACCGGCGTCGATGTGGATCGACGCCCTCGCTCATTCTTCCCACTTCGGCAATTTGGCCGGCACCGCCACGTTCTTCAGCGTCACGTACTTGGGCAAGCCGTCGCGGCCGAACGGCGGATAGGCTTCGCCGCGGATCAGCGGTTCCAAGTAGGCGCGCGCGGCGGCGGTAATGCCGTAGCCGTCCTTGCGCAGGAAGCCGGCTGGCATCTTCTTTTCGTGGTTGGCCACCTTGGTCAGCGGCGCGGCTTCAATCTTCCAGCGGTAGGGCACGTCGCTGCTACGCACGATCACCGGCATCACCGCGTTTTGCCCCTTCAAGGCCAGTTGCACGGCGGCCTTGCCCACCGCTTGCGCCTGCTCCCAGTCGGTCTTGGAGGCGATATGCCGGGCCGAGCGCTGCAGATAGTCGGGCAGGGTCCAGTGCACTTTCAGGCCCAGCTGATCCTTGACCCGGCCGGCCAGGTACGACGCCACGCCGCCCAACTGGGTATGTCCGAACGAATCCTTGCCGCCGCCGGCATCGGCGACAAACCGGCCATCGGCATGCTGGATGCCTTCGCTGGCCACCACCACGCACCAGCCGACCTTGTCGACCACCTGTTTGACCTGGGCCAGGAAGGCGGCCTCGTCATAGGAGCGCTCGGGGAACAGGATGATCTGCGGCGCGTCGTCCGGCGAGGCGCCGGCCAGGCCGGCGGCGGCGGCCAGCCAACCGGCGTGGCGGCCCATGGCCTCGTAGACGAAGACCTTGGTCGAGGTCTCGGCCATGGCGGCCACGTCCAGCGCCGCCTCGCGCACCGACACTGCGGTGTACTTGGCGGCTGAGCCAAAGCCGGGGCAGGTGTCGGTCACGGCCAGATCGTTGTCCACCGTCTTGGGCACGCCGATGCAGGTCAGCGGATAGCCAAAGGCCTGCGCCAGCTGCGAGACCTTGAGCGCGGTGTCGGCCGAATCATTGCCGCCGTTGTAGAGGAACCATCGCACGTCATGCGCCTTGAGCACCGCCAGCAGCCGCTCATAGCGGGCACGGTCGGCTTCCAGTGATTTGAGCTTGACCCGGCAGGATCCGAATGCGCCGCCGGGCGTATGCGCCAGTGCGCGGATGGTCGCAGCCGACTCCTTGCTGGTGTCGATCAGCTCCTCGCGCAGCGCGCCCAGGATGCCGTTGCGGGCCGCCAACACCTTGATTTTGCGGGCGCGGGCCTCGGTAATCACCGCCGAGGCGGTGGCGTTGATGACGGCGGTGACGCCGCCGGACTGCGCATAAAGTAGGGTGCCCTGGGCCATGGGGGGATTCGTCCGAGGTTGCGAGGATGCGGTAAGCTTCCCACGTATGACGCGGTGCAGCGAGGCGCGCGAACCGACGCTGCCCGGCACCGCCCGCAGAATTCTAGTTTGGGAGTTACACAATGCGATTGGTTCTACTGGGCCCACCCGGGTCGGGCAAGGGCACTCAGGCAGCGCGTCTGAAGGAATATCTGCAAGTGCCGCACATTTCCACCGGCGATCTGCTGCGCGCCGAAGTCGCTGCCGGCTCGCCGCTGGGTCTGCAGGCCAAGGAAATCATGGCGCGTGGCGATTTCGTCAGCGACGAAATCCTGCTGGGCATGCTGGAAGACCGCTTTGCCCGTCCGGATACCGCCAACGGTTTCATCCTGGATGGCTACCCGCGCAACCAGGCCCAGGCCGATGCGCTGGGCAACCTGCTGAAGAAGCTCGGCCAGCCGATGGACTATGCGGTGCAGCTGGAAGTGCCCAGCGAACTGCTGGTCGAGCGCATCGCCGGCCGCGCCAAGGCCGAAGGTCGCGACGATGACTCGCCGGAAGTGGTGCGCAATCGCCTGGACAAGTACACCAGCCAGACCGCGCCGGTCATCGACTACTACCGCCAGCACGGCCAGCTCACCGTCGTCGACGGCGTCGGCTCGCTGGATGATGTTTTCAGCCGCTTGATTGAAGCGCTGTCGCCGGCCAAGGAAGTGGGTTGAACCCACGATCTGCCGCAAGCTCATCGAGAAAAAGCCCCTCTTCGCGAGGGGCTTTTTTTTGGCTCCTTCCCCGCGTCTTCCTGCAAAATCCAGAGGTAGCCGCGCGCCCCGCGCGCCACGAGGATCGCGATGAAACGACTCGCCTGCCTGCTGGCCCTGCTGTTCTGCCTGGCCGCTCCCTTGCACGCCAAGGACTTCCTGCGCGCCAAAGACAAACAGATCGTCAACGAACAGGGCCAGCCGGTGATCCTGCGCGGCATGGGCCTCGGCGGCTGGATGTTGCAGGAGGGCTACATGCTGGAAGTGCCGCAACTGGGCACGCAGCAGGTGATCCTGGCGCGTATTGCTGAATTGATAGGCGAAGACAAAGCGCAGGCCTGGCACCGGGCCTGGCTGGACAACCACACCACCAAGGCCGACATCGATGCGATGGCGCGCTGGGGGTTCAATTCCATCCGTCTGCCGATGCACTACGGTCTGTACACGCTGCCGGTGGACAAGGAACCGGTGGCCGGCGAGCAGACCTGGCTGGAGGAAGGCTTCCGCCGTACCGACGATCTGCTGCGCTGGGCCAAAGCCAATGATCTGTACGTGATCCTGGACCTGCATGCCGCACCGGGCGGGCAGGGCAACGACATCAACATTGCCGATCGCGATCCGACCAAGCCCTCCTTGTGGGAAGACCGCCGCCACCAGGACAAGATGGTGGCGCTGTGGCGCAAGCTGGCCGAGCGTTACAAGGATGAGCCCTACATCGCCGCCTACGACATCATCAACGAACCCAACTGGGGCTTTGCCGATAGCGCCGATACCAATGGCTGCAAGGAAACCGGCAACGCGCCGCTGCGCGAACTGCTGGTGCGCACCACCCAGGCGATTCGCGAAGTGGACAAGCGCCACATCGTGGTGATCGAAGGCAACTGCTGGGGCAACAACTATCACGGCGTGCTCGACGCCGGCCTGTGGGACGACAACCTGGTGTTGAGTTTCCACAAGTATTGGTCGGTGACCACGCGCGAAAGCATTGCCGACTGGCTGGCACTGCGCGACAAGCACAACGTGCCGATCTGGCTGGGTGAGACGGGCGAGAACTCCAACGACTGGTTCAGCCGCACGGTGGCGTTGGCCGAAGGCAATGGCATGGGCTGGGCCTGGTGGCCGTTGAAGAAGATCCGCTACAACAACCCGCTACAGATTGTGCCCAATGCCGGCTACGACAAACTGCTGGCGTATTGGCGTGGCGAAGGCCCGCGACTGTCGGTGGCCGAAGCCGAGAAGGCACTGATGCAGTTCGCCACGCATGACGTCAACTACGCCAACAACGTGCAGCATCCTGACGTCATCGATGCCTTGTTCCGTGCGCCGCATTCGGATCAGTCGGTGCCGTTCAAGCGCCATGTGATCGCCGCACGCGGCGGTCGCATTGCGGCGATGGATTTCGACATGGGCCGCAACGGTGTGGCGTACCACGATGACACCCCCGCCAATCACCACATCAGCGATGGCGGCGAGCGCGTGGTCTGGAATCCGGCCATGGCCTATCGCAATGACGGCGTGGATTTGGCGCGCGCTGCCGATGGCACCTTGCATGTGGCCGATCTGCGCCCAGGCGAGTGGCTGCAGTACACCGTGGAGGTGGAGCGCGCCGGCCGCTACCGCCTGCGCCTGGAGGCGCAGGGCGAAGGGCGCGCATCGCTCGTGATCAACGGCGAGGCGCTGGCGGCGCAGTCCATCGACGAAGTGTCGAGCGTGTTTGAGTTGCAGCCCGGCCGCAACAGCTTGCGTCTGCGTGCCGAGGCCGGTGCGTTCGACCTGCTCAGCCTGAAAATCCAGCGCTGAGCCTTTACCATTGACCTTTGACCGCCGCATCCGGACCCCGCACTTGAAAATCCACATCCTCGGTATCGCCGGCACCTTCATGGGCGGCGTCGCGGCGCTGGCGCGCGAGCTCGGCCATACCGTTGAAGGCAGCGACCAGGCCATCTACCCGCCGATGTCGACCCAGCTCGAACAACTGGGCATCGCGCTGGCGCAGGGTTACCTGCCCGGCAACATTGGCGCGGACTGCGAGCAGATCGTGGTGGGCAATGCACTCTCGCGCGGCAATCCCGCGGTGGAAGCGGTGCTGGATGCTGGCCGCCGCTACACCTCGGGCGCGCAATGGTTGGCCGAGAACGTGCTGCCCGGCCGCACCACGTTGGCCGTGGCCGGCACCCATGGCAAGACCACCACCACCACCATCCTGACCTACCTGCTGGAAGCGGCGGGGCGCGCGCCAGGTTTCCTGATTGGCGGCGTGGCCGAAGACTTCGGCGTGTCCGCTCGTGTGGGCGGCGGCGCCGAGTTTGTGGTGGAAGCGGACGAGTACGACACGGCCTTCTTCGACAAGCGCAGCAAGTTTGTCCACTACCGGCCGACGGTGGCGATCCTCAACAACCTGGAATACGACCACGCCGACATCTTTCCGGACGTGGCCGCCATCCAGCGCCAGTTCCATCATCTGGTACGCACCGTGCCGGGCAATGGCCGCTTGATCGTCAATGGTCACGACGGCTATCTGGCCGAAGTGCTGGCCATGGGCTGCTGGACACCGGTGGAGCGGTTTGGCTTCGACGCCTCGTTTGAATGGAGCGCGCGCTTGATTCAGGCCGATGGCAGCGTATTCGCCGTGCTGCATCGCGGCCAGGAGATCGGCCAGGTGCAGTGGCCCTTGCTGGGTGATCACAACGTGCTCAACGGTCTGGCCGCCTTGGCCGCCGTGCACGCGGTGGGCGTGGATCCGGCCGGCGTTATGCCCGCGTTGGCGCAGTTCCGCAGCGTCAAGCGGCGGCTGGAAGTGATTGGCCAGGCGCGCGAGGTCACCGTGTACGACGACTTCGCCCATCATCCCACCGCCATCCACACCACCCTGGCCGGCCTGCGCGCCAAAGTGGGTGATGCACGCATCGTGGTGGCGATGGAGCCGCGCAGCAATTCCATGCGCCTGGGCGCGCACGCCGATGCCTTGGCGCCATCGCTGGATCTGGCCGATGCGGTGGTGTTCCTGTCGCGGCCGGAACTGCCCTGGGACGCGGCGAAAGTGATCGCCGCCATTCGCGGCGATGCACGCGCGGTGGCCGATGCCGATGCTTTGATTGCCGCCTTGCAGGAACTGGTGCAGCCTGGCGACCACGTGGTCTTCATGTCCAATGGCGGCTTCGACGGTGCGCCGCGACGCTACTTCGCCACCTTGACCTAGCGACTTGCTCCCGCCCACACCAGCGCTAAGCTCTCCCGTATGTCGGACATTGAAACCCTCCCGCTGTTCCCCCTGCATGCCGTGCTGTTGCCCGGCGCCGGACTGGACTTGCGGGTGTTCGAACGCCGTTACCTGGATCTGGTGCGTGACTGCGGTCGCAGCGGCCAGGGCTTTGGGGTCTGCCTGATTCTGGAAGGCAACGAAGCCGGGCAACCGGCCACCCCGGTGGCTTACGGCACCGAGGCGCGCATCGAGGATTTCAACACCGGCCGCGACGGCCTGCTGGCCCTGCGCGTGCGCGGCGGCCGGCGTTTCCATGTGGTGCAGACGCGGGTGCGCGACAACGGTTTGGTGGTGGGCCAGGTGCAGTGGTGTCCACCGGATCCGGACGACGAACTGCGCGCCGAACACGGCCTGCTGTCCACCTTGCTGCAAAGCCTGCTTGAGCAGGCCGGCGCCGACCTCACCCGAATCACGCCGGCGCAGATGGACAACGCCGCCTGGATTGGCTGGCGTCTGGCCGAACTGTTGCCGCTGTCACCGCAACAACGGGTGGCGTTGCTGCAGGAAGACGATCCGCACCAGCGCCTGGAACAGCTGCTGGCCACGATCGCCTGAGCCAGCTCAGCGCTGGGTATGACCCGGCGCGCTGCCAGCCTGCTCATCGGTGCGGATGCGCAACACCGGCAACTGCGACTGTGGATGCGCGTCGATGCGATGCGCCAGCGGCTGGGTGGCGGCGGTGACCGCGAGCAACGCCGCATCCGCTTCGCGCAACGGACGCCACAGGCCAATCAGCCCCAGCGCCTGCTGATGCTTGAGCACTTGCGCACTGCCGATCCACAAGGGCGTGTCGCCCGGCTGTAACAAGGTGTTGGCCGGCCACAGCCGCAGCACAAAGCGCATGCCCGGCTGCGCACCGTCGCGCACCATCACCAGCCGTTCGGCGCGCGTATCCAGGGTGGCCGGCAACACCGGCTGTCCGCTCGGCGGCAAATCCTGGTCGAGCAGGTTGAGCGCGTCCTTCCAGCCCGCCTGCGCTTGCACGCGCCAGCCGGCCGCTTCCAGGCGCGCCTGCAAGGGCGCCAGCGGTCCGGCAATCTGCACGTCCAGCGGCCAGCGCTGTTCGTCATCGAATTCATTGCGGCGCGCCGGCAGCCGCTGCCATTCGTCCTGCCACCAGCTGTCCATCGCCATGACCTTGACCGGCACCGGCGCTTCAAACTGCGCCAGCATCTTGTCGACGTTGCGCGGTGCATGCCACAAGGCTGCAGCAACAAAGGCACCGTAGAACAGCCAGCTGATCGGGGTGATCCAGAACGAGCGCAGCATGCGTCGGCGATAGGCGATGCCCAGCACCAGCAGCCAGACGATGCCAAACAACATGCCGCCAATGACATCGCTCAGCCAGTGCGCGCCCAGGTAGATGCGCGCAAAGCCAATCAAGGCCACCACGCAGCCGGACACCAGATAGGGCCAGACCCTTTGCCGGCCTGGCAATTCGCGTGCAATCAAGACGGCGAAGAAGCCGAAGCTGATCGTCGCCATGGTCACTGCGATGGACGGAAAGCCAAAGCCGCTGCTCACCGCCGGTGGCTTGGGAATATCCACCGAGGCGCCCAGCCACGCGGTCAGCGCCAGGCCAAAGGCCAGCGCCGCCAGCCAATGCGCAGCGGCCATCCAGCGCCGCCGCCAGCACAGGTACAGCAGCACCAGCGTGCAGGCCGGCGCCAGCACCTGCTCATCGCCCAGGGAGGCGATGGCGGCCAGCGGGTAGTCGGCCAGCGGATTGCGCAGCGCCAGCATCAGCTCGTACACCGCCAGATCCAAGCGCAGCGGTTCGCCATGGCCGATGACCAGGATCAGGAAGGCGAAGAACACCCACACGATCGCCAGCAACAGGATCGCCAGCAAGGCCAGCGGCACCGACTCGCGCCGCTTGGGATCAAACACCGCGGCCGAGTAGCGGCCCAACACCGGATGCGCATGCGACCACGCCAGCGCACGCGCCAGCAGGGCGTCGGCATGCGCGGCAAACCAGCGATAGCTGTACAACACCAGCGCCCAGGCCAGCGCCATCACCACGATCAGCAAGCCCACCACCAGGCCCAGGCGGCCGGCCACCGCCGCCACCGCGTCGTAGGCCTGACCGAACACCCAGCCTGGCAGCAGGAACAGCGCCGCCCAGGAGATGGCCGCCAACAGGCTGGCCGGCAGGTAGCGCTTCATCGGCATGCGCAACATGCCGGCCACTGCCGGCACGAACGGCCGGATGGGGCCGACATAGCGCGCAATCAGGATGCTCTTGAAGGCATTGCGGCGGAATAGCAGCTCGCCGCGATCCAGCAGCTGCGGATAACGGCTGAACGGCCAGTGCGCGCGCAGCTGCGGTCCCCAGCGATGGCCGACCCAGAAACTGATGCCGTCACCGGCCAGTGCGCCCAGCGCCGCGCTGATCAGCGCATAGGGACCGTCGATCTCGCCCAGCCCAATCAACACGCCCACCGCGAACAGCAGCGGCAGCGCGGGAACAATGGCGCCCAACACGATCACCGCATCGCAGAACGCGATGGCGAAGATCGCCGCTCCCGCGGCGACCGGATGCGCGCTGATCCATGCAAGCAGGGAATCGAACCAGGAATCCATCGCCCGGATTATAGGGGCGTGCTTGTGACTGGTAGCCTGTCGTATGGGTGTTGACATCGCCAGCACGGCCTCGGCCCGCGCCGGCGGCCGCATTGCCCGCAGGGGCACGCGCTATCCTTGTGACTCTTGAACAAAGCGGAATCCGGGTCAGCCATGGCGACACTGCAAGGCAAGACGATCTTCATTACCGGCGCATCGCGCGGGATTGGCCTGGCCATTGCGCTGCGTGCCGCGCGCGACGGCGCCAACGTGGCCATCGCCGCCAAGTCGTCGGTGGCCAACCCCAAGCTGCCTGGCACCATCCACAGTGCGGCGCAGGCGGTGACCGAGGCCGGTGGCCAGGCGCTGGCGCTGAAGTGCGACATCCGCGAAGAGGACCAGGTGCGCGCGGCGGTGGCGGCCACCGTCGACACCTTTGGCGGCATCGACATCCTGGTCAACAACGCCAGTGCGATCTGGCTGGCCGGGCTGGCCGATACGCCGATGAAGCGTTTCGACCTGATGCAGCAGGTCAATGCGCGCGGCAGCTTCCTGTGCGCGCAGGCCTGCCTGCCGTATCTGCAGCAGGCAGCCAATCCGCACATCCTGACCCTGGCCCCGCCGCCCTCCCTGGACCCGCGCTGGTGGGCGCCGCATACCGGCTACACCCTGGCCAAGATGGGCATGAGCCTGGTGACCCTGGGCCTGGCCGGCGAACTGGCCGGCCAGGGCATTGCGGTCAATGCGCTGTGGCCGCGCACGATCATCGCCACCGATGCCTTGAACATGATTCCCGGCGTGGAGATCCCGCGCTGTCGCAAGCCGGAGATCGTCGCCGACGCCGCGCACGCGATCCTGGTGCGGCCGGCGCAGGGTTTCAGCGGCCAGTTCCTGATTGACGAACGCGTGCTGCGCGAGGCCGGCGTCAGCGATTTCACGCCCTATGCCGTCGAACCGGGCCAGTCTTTGCTGCCGGATCTGTTCCTGGATCCCTGGAACGACTGAACCCGCAGCGCATCGCGCGCCCCGCACCTGGAGTCGTCATGACCCATCCGCCCACTTCGGTTTCGCAAGGTCTGATCTTCATCCGCTGCGTGTTGGCGGTGTTGTTGTTCATCCATGGCGTGGCGCGCTGGCGAGCGGGCGGCGTGGCGCCGTTCGGCGAGTTCCTCAACGCGCAGGGTTTCCCGCTGGGCCTGGCCATTGCCTGGGCCATCACCCTGTATGAAATTGTGGCCACGCCCTTGCTGGCCTGGGGCCGTTGGGTCACGCCGATTGCGCTGTTGTTCTGCGTGATCTACGCCTGTGGCATCTGGCTGGTGCACGCGCAGGAAGGCTGGTTTGTGGTCGGCCTGGGTCGCAATGGCGTTGAATACAGCGTGCTGATCCTGGCTTGCCTGCTCGGCCTGGCCTGGGCGCACCGGCCGCAACGCAATCGACTTTTTTCCTGATCCACGAGACCCCCATGAAATACCTGCACGCGATGATCCGCGTCCACGATCTGGACGCCACCAGCCATTTCCTCACTGCCGGCCTGGGTCTGGTGCAGACCCGGCGCATGGACAGCGAGGCGGGCAAGTTCACCCTGGTCTATTTCGCCGCGCCGGCCAACCCGGAAGCGGAAGTGGAGCTGACCCACAACTGGGGTTCGGACGAGGACTACGGCAGCGCGCGCAACTTTGGCCATCTGGCTTTTGAGGTGGACGACATCTACGCGCTCTGCACGCACCTGCAAGACATGGGCGTGACCATCAACCGGCCGCCGCGCGATGGCCGCATGGCTTTTGTGCGCACGCCGGATCGGATTTCCATTGAACTGCTGCAGAAAGGCGCCGCCTTGCCCGCGCAGGAACCGTGGGCGTCGATGGGCAACACCGGCGAGTGGTGAGGCAACGCCGGTGAAGGCCGCCGGCTGAACGCGGTGCCGAAGCCGACTTGGCTTCGGCGCGCAGATGAGGGAAGCTGATGACGGTCAACCTCGACAGGGGAGTCGCGATGAGTCAGGCACTGCTGGTGATTGATGTGCAGCACGGGTTGTTCGCCACCGAGCCGCCGCCGGCCGATGCGGATCGCGTGATTGCCGCCATCAACGATTTGACCGAACGTGCACGCCGTGACGGCGTGCCGGTGATCTACGTGCAGCATGAGCGTGCCGGGCAGATGGAGCCGGACTCCGCGGCGTGGCAGCTTGATGGACGCCTGCAGCTGGCTGACGGCGATCGACGCATTCGCAAGACCACGCCCGATTCGTTCCTGCGCACCGGACTGGATGAAGTGCTGGCCTTCCTGGGCGTGCAGGAACTGGTGGTCTGCGGCTATGCCAGCGAGTTCTGCGTGGACACCACCGTGCGCAGCGCCGCCGCGCATGGCTATGCGGTGATCCTGGCCGCCGATGCCCACACCACCCATGACAAGGCGCATGCCAGCGCCGCGCAGATCCGTCAGCACCACAACGCCACGCTGCCAGCGATCACCAGCTTTGGCCCGCGCATCCGTGCGCTGGCCGCGGCGGACATTGCGTTCACCGAGCAGGTTGTGTTCGCCTGAGCCGCGCGCGGCCCAGCCCGTATCGCCCACGCGGCGAAGCGGGCAGCGGCCGCGGCTTTGCGCGACAATGCCGGGTCTCTTACGTCCCAGCACTCCGCACATGACCACGCCCGCCGATCTGCTCGCCAAGGCCCAGCAGTACTACCTGCCCATCTACCGCCAGCGCGAGGTCATCCTGGATCGCGGCCAGGGCGCGCGGGTGTGGGACAGCGAAGGCCGCGACTATGTCGATTTCTCCGCCGGCATTGCCGTCTGCGGCCTGGGCCATGCCGATCCCGACCTGCTCGCCGCCTTGCACGAGCAGGCTGGCAAGATCTGGCATACCAGCAATGTCTTCCACAGCGAACCACCGCTGCGCCTGGCCGAAGAGCTGGTGTCGGCCTCGCGCTTCGCCAGCCGCGTGTTCCTGTGCAACTCCGGCGCGGAAGCCAACGAAGCGGCGATCAAGCTGGTGCGCAAGTACGCCGCCAGCCAGGGCCGCACGCCGGACAAGCGCGTCATCGTCACTTTCCGCGGCAGCTTCCACGGCCGCACGCTCGCCGCGGTCACTGCCACCGCCCAGCCCAAGTACCAGGAAGGCTACGAGCCGCTGCCGCCGGGTTTCCGCTACGTCGATTTCAACGACATCACCCAGTTGGAAATCGCGATGGCGGCCGGTGATGTGGCGGCGGTGATGCTGGAACCGGTGCAGGGCGAGGGCGGAGTGATGCCGGCTGCGCCGGGCTTCCTGAGCGCGGTGCGCGAACTCTGCGATCACCACGGTGCATTGCTGGTGCTTGACGAAATCCAGTCCGGCATGGGCCGCACCGGCACCTTGTTCGCGCATTGGCAGGATGGCGTGCAGCCGGACATCGTCACCTTGGCCAAGGCGCTGGGCGGCGGTTTTCCGATTGGCGCCATGCTGGCCGGCCCGCGCGTGGCCGAGGTCATGCAGTTTGGCGCGCATGGCACCACCTTTGGCGGCAACCCGCTGGCCGCCGCCGTGGCGCGGGTGGCGCTGCGCAAGCTGGCCTCGCCGGCGATTGCCAGCAATGTGTCGCGTCAGGCCACTGCCTTGCGCGCGGCGCTGAGCAAGATCGACGCCGAGCTGGGATTGTTTGCGCAGGTGCGCGGTCGCGGCCTGATGCTGGGCGCGGTATTGAAGCCCCCATTTGCTGGTCGCGCTGGCGAGATCCTGGATCACGCCGCCGCGCATGGTCTGCTGATCCTGCAAGCCGGCCCGGATGTGCTGCGCTTTGTGCCGCCGCTCAACCTGACCGATGCCGAGTTGAATGAAGGCTGCGCGCGTTTGCACGCGGCGTTGAAGGCGTTTGTCGCGCGCTGACCCGACTCATCGTCCGGGTGTCTTTTCTCCTCCGCCCGTGAAGGGGAGGAGGAAGGACGTCAGATGGGCGCGTAGGAGAGGCGTAGGAGAGGCGTAGTAGGGGCGTAGTAGGGGCGTAGTAGGGGCGTAGGAGGGGCGTAGGAGGGGCGTAGGAGGGGCTTTAGCCCCGAAGCAAGAAGCCCTTCCGATGTCCCGTAATTGCGCACCTTCGCCGCGCCCTGGCTGCATCAGCTTCGGGGCTAAAGCCCCTCCTACGGGAGGCGGTGCAGGTATAGCCGTCCCACGGGAGGCGGTGCAGGTATAGCCGTCCTACGGGAGGCGGTGATTGGGTTTCAGCGCAGGTAGCGCTTCAACACTTTTCGCAACGTTCTGCCGCTGAACACGGTGTCGGCATGCAAGCCGGCTTCGCGCGCGCCTTGCACGTTGGCAAACACGTCGTCTACGAACAGCGTCCGTGACGCCTCCCAGCCCAACCGCTCAAGCGCCAGGGTAAAGATGCGTGGCTCGGGCTTGCGCAGTTGCAGATCGCCGCTGCACAGCACGCGGCCGTGCAGGCGCGGATAGATGCGCTCGACAATGCGCGGAATGGCCTGCGCCATCAGCTGGCCATTGTTGGTCAGCACGCCCAACTCCAAAGCGGGGTCCAGCGCTTCGATCTGATTCAGCACCGCTTCGATCGCCGTGCTGCCCGCCATGCGCGCGCCGATCCAGGTTTCCACATCGATGTGGCAGGCTAGGCCTTCGCCCAGGCGTGACAGATACTCTTCGGTGCTGACCGCACCACCGTCGTAGGCGGTTTCCAGGCCGGAGCCGAACAACACCGCGCGCACCTGTTCGTGCGGCGCGCCGCTGTGACGCGCCAGGTGACCAATGCGCAACTCGTGCCGGTAGTGCGCCAGCACGCCATCGAAATCGAACAGCACATGGCGGATGCGCGAGCTTTTGACCGGCCAGCCGCGCGCATCCGCATCACTCATGCTGCGGCTACCACCTTGAACGCTTCGCGCGCGGCGCTGATCGTCTGCGCAATCACTGCTTCGTCATGCGCGCTGGACATGAAGCCGGCTTCAAACGCCGACGGCGCCAGGAACACGCCGCGCTCCAGCATCGCGTGGAAGAAGGTATTGAACGCGCCAATATCGCAGGCCACCGCCTGCGCATAGGTGTCCACCTGCTGGTCGGTGAAGAACATGCCGAACATACCGCCGACGCGGGTGGTGGTGAACGGCACGCCGGCCTCACGCGCGGCGGCTTCCAGGCCATCGCACAAGGTGTTGGAAGCCGCCGCCAGGCGCTCGTGGAATCCCGGCGCCTGGATCAACTCCAGCATCGCCAGGCCCGCCGCCATCGCCACCGGATTGCCGCTGAGCGTGCCGGCCTGGTAGATGGGGCCGGACGGTGCGATCTGCGAGAGCAGATCGCGGCGACCGCCATAGGCGCCTACTGGCATGCCGCCGCCGATGACCTTGCCGAAGGTGCTCAGATCCGGAGTGATGCCGTAATGCGACTGCGCGCCGCCCAGGGCGACGCGGAAGCCGGTCATCACTTCGTCAAAGATCAGCAGCGCGCCATGGCGCGTGCACAGCTCGCGCAGGTGCTGCAGATAACCCGCACGCGGCGGCAGGCAGTTGGCGTTGCCCACGACCGGCTCGATGATCAGGCAGGCGATCTCGTTGCCGTATTGCTGGAACAGTTCGCTGGCGCCGTCGAAATCGTTGTAGCTCAAGGTCAGCGTGAGCTCGCTCAGACCGGCCGGCACGCCCGGCGAGGTGGGCACGCCCAGGGTCAGCATGCCGCTGCCGGCCTTGACCAGGAACGAGTCGCCGTGGCCGTGGTAGCAGCCTTCAAACTTGACGATGCGGTTGCGCCCGGTGGCGCCGCGCGCCAGGCGAATTGCCGACAGCGTGGCTTCGGTGCCGGAGTTGACCATGCGCACCATCTCGCAGGAAGGCACCAGGCGGGTGATGGTCTCGGCCATGGTCACTTCGGCCGGGCAGGGCGCGCCAAACGACAGGCCGTTCTGGATTGCCTGGCTGACCGCGTCGCGTACCGCCGGATGGTTGTGGCCGACGATCATCGGACCCCATGAGCCCACGTAGTCGATATAGCGATTGCCGTCGACATCGAACAGATACGCGCCGTCGGCACGGGCGACGAAGAACGGCTCACCGCCCACCGACTTGAACGCGCGCACGGGCGAATTGACGCCGCCGGGCAGCAGTTCCTGGGCGCGGGTGAACAAGCGGTGTGACTGATCGTGGTTCATGGGGATTCCGAAGTGACTGCAAAGAGTGACCGGCGAGCACAGGCGACGCCCGCGTGGCGGTGGGTCGTCAGGTGAAGGCGGCCGAGTAGGCGCGTGCGGCAGCGACAGGGTCGGGCGCGGCGAACACGCCGGCAATCACCGCCACCAGGTCCGCGCCCGCCGCCACCAAGCCGGGCGTATTGTCCGGCGTTATCCCGCCTATCGCCACCCGCGGCACGCCCAGCGGCGCGGCGGCGGCCAGCAGTTCAGTGCTGGCGCGGCGGTGCGTGCTCTTGCTGCGGGTGGGAAAGAACGCGCCAAAGGCGACATAGCTGGCGCCCGCGGCGACCGCGCGCTCGGCCAGTGCCAGTTCGTCGTAACACGAGGCGCCGATGATTGCCGCAGGCCCCAGCAGGGTGCGCGCAGCGGCGATGTCGCCATCGTCTTCGCCCAGATGCACGCCGGCCGCGCCAACGGCACGCGCCAGTCGTACATCGTCATTGATGATCAGTGGCACGCCGGCCGCAGCGCACAGCGCCTGCAATGCAGTGGCCTGCTCGTGGCGCAGCGCATCGCCGGCGGTCTTGTTGCGGTATTGCAGCCAGGTGATGCCGGCAGCCAGCAGTGGTTCCACCCGCGCCAGCAAGGCTGGCGTGTGGTTATCGTCGGGGGTGATCAGGTACAGGCCGCGGGGCGGCGGGCCGGCGAGCGGCCTGGACGGGGTCATGCGCAACTTCCGGTGCTGGGGCGGGAGTGGGACAATGCCGGCCCCACCTGTGTGCGCATTATCCGATGAGCGAAGCCACCGCCACCACTTACCGCACCTGGATGTGCGTGGTCTGCGGCTTTGTCTATGACGAGGCCGACGGCCTGCCGGAAGAGGGCATCGCCCCCGGCACGCGCTGGGAAGACATCCCCGACACCTGGACCTGCCCGGATTGCGGCGTGACCAAGGACGATTTCGAGATGGTGGAGATTTAGTTCATCCGGCGCGGCGGCGCAGCGTGCAGTTCGATCAGGCGCTCGCGCAATTCCACCGCATCCTTGGCATCCGGCGCCAACTGCAGGTAGCGCGCCAAGTCCTGGCGGGCGCCGGCGGCGTAGTCCATCTTCAGATAGGCCAGCGCGCGGTCGCGCAGGGCGTCGGTCTGGTCCGGCATCAGCTTGAGCACGCGGTCGGCGCTGCGCGCGGCGCGGTCCCACTCGTCGCGCTCCACGTACACGCCGTGCAGGTTGCGCAGGATCCGCACCAGGATGGCGCGGTGCGTGGCCGGGTCAAGAATCCGCAGCAGGGCATTGTCATCGGGGATGTCGCCGCCCAGGTGCGGGCGGGCGCGTTCGCGCAGTTCGTCTGCGCCCAGCGGACGACCGCCGTTGAACGGATCCATCACCAGGATGCCGTCATCCACCGGCAGGCGGACCAGGAAATGGCCGGGGAATGACACCCCATCCAGCGGCACGCCGAGCCGGCGCGCCACTTCCATCTGCACCATCGCCAGCGAGATGGGATTGCCCAGGCGCCGCTCGAACACCTGGTTCATGTAGCTGTTGCGCGGGTCGTAGTACTCCTCGTGATCACCGCTGTAACCCAGTTCTTCGAACAGGTGGCGGTTGATGGCCGCCATCTTCAGCGGCCAGGGCTCAATCACGTCAATCTCGGGCCGCAGGTGCGCCACATGGCTTTGCACCAGGGTGTCGTAGAGATCCGCATCCAGGTCCGGATACTCGTCGCGGGCGATCAGAAGCGCGGTTTCCAGCAGCGGCAGCGCCTCGTCGGCCTGCGCTGCCAGCCAGTTCCAATCGGGCAATGTCAGTCGATCCCCCATGCCGTCAGACTGCGACGATTCTGATGACTGATCAAGCCCCGCGCGGCCTTATTTGGCCGCCGGAATGCTCTCACTCAGTTTCAGTTCGGCACCGTCCTGCAGCTTGAGGCGGTCGGCTTCGCCGGCGTTCAACTCCAGCACGTAGCGGGCCGGAGCATTGCTGGGGTAAGAGGGGCAGGCGTCGCCCGCCGAACAGGGCGGGGTGTTGCGGCGCTGCGCCACCAGCTTGCGCTCGTCATCGAAGTACAGGATGTCGAGCGGAATCTTGGTGTTCTTCATCCAGTACGCCTGCGGTTCCTCGCGCTCGTGGATGAACAGCATGCCGGCGCCGTTGTCCATGGCGTCGCGGAACATCAGCCCGCGCGCACGCTCGGGATCGGTGTCGGCAATCTCCACCTGGTAACGCTGGCCGCCCACCTCAACCCAGGTGGATTCACCCGAAGCCGGGCAACCGCTCAACAACAACACAAACAAGGGGATAAGCAGTCGCGCGTTCATGGTTCCTCCGTTGATCGGAACGCCAGGGTCAGAGAATCTGCGGCGGTTGCCCGCCGACAATCACCACATCGGCCGGCCGGCGGGCGAACAAGCCCACGCTGACCACGCCGGGAATCTGGTTGAGCTCGCGCTCCACCGCCACGGGATCGACGATGGACAGGTTATGCACGTCCAGGATCCAGTTGCCGTTGTCGGTGGTCACGCCGTCGCGCCAGACCGGCTGGCCGCCGGTCATGGCCAGGATCCGCCGCGCCACCAGGCTGCGCGCCATCGGGATCACTTCCACCGGCAGCGGAAACTTGCCCAGCACCGGCACCTGCTTGATCGGGTCGATGATGCAGATGAACTTGCGGCTGGCCTCGGCGATGATCTTTTCGCGGGTCAGCGCCGCGCCGCCGCCCTTGATCAGGCGCTTGTGCGGATCGCATTCGTCGGCGCCGTCCACGTACAGCGACAGCTCGCCGGTGGCGTTGAGGTCGAGCACCTCGATGCCGTGCGCACGCAGGCGCTCAGTGCTTTGGTCGGAGCTGGATACCGCGCCGGCAATGCGGTCTTTGACCCGCGCCAGGGCATCGATGAAATAAGCCACGGTCGAGCCCGTGCCCACGCCGACAATCATCCCGTCCTCGACGTAATCAATGGCCTTTTCGCCGGCCAGGCGCTTGGATTCGTTCTGCGACATGGCGGGTTATTCCATGGAAAGGAGATGCTTCCACTGCGCGGCGGTCACCGGCAGCACCGACAGCCGATTACCGCGCGCAATCAGGGCGAAGCCTTCGCCCAGCGCATCGGCCTGCTGTTTGATTTCATCCAGCGCAATGGTGCGCTTGAGCTTGCGCTCGAAGGCCACGTCCACCATCAGCCAGCGCGGCTCTTCCGGCTTGGCTTTGGGATCGTAGTAGTCGCTCTTCTTGTCGAACTGGGTGGGGTCGGGGTAGGCGGCGCTCTTGATGGTCGCGGTCCCCACGATGCCCGGCACCGGGCAATTGGAGTGGTAGAACAACACCCCGTCACCCACCTGCATGCCGTCGCGCATGAAGTTGCGCGCCTGGTAGTTGCGCACGCCGTTCCAGGGCTCCACGCCCACCTTGCGCAAATCGTCGATGGAAAAGGTATCCGGCTCGGTTTTCATCAGCCAGTAGCGCTTGCGGTTGCTCATGCAGAACTCATGCGGGGCGGGGGAGCGGGATCACGGTGGCGCTTTCGGTACAGACGGCATCCACCGGCACGTCCCAGGCTTGTGCGGCCAGCGCATCCACGCGCTGGGCCTGGAAGCCCACGCCCACCAGCCAGGGCGGTGCGGCGCGCTGTTGGCGAAACGCGAAGCTGCGATCGTACCAGCCGCCTCCCATGCCCAAGCGCAAACCGGCGTCATCAAAGCCCACCAAGGGCAGCAGCACCAGCGACATGGCCTGCGGATCCAGGCTCGATGCCGGGTCGATGTCGGGTTCGGGGATGCCGTAGCGATTGGTCACCAGCGGGTCGCCGGCGCGCCAGGGCGCAAAGCCCAGTGTGTTGTCAGCGCGCAGCACCGGCAGGCAGTAGATCAGCCCGGCCGGCAGGCGCAGCTGCCAGTTGTGCAGGCCAATCTCACCGTCCATGGCCCAGTAGCCGGCGGCATAGCCGCTGGCGGGCAGGAACGGCAACGCACGCAGGCGATCACCCAGGGCATCGGCCGCGGCAATCCGCTGCGCCGCCGGAATGGCACGCCGCCGCAGACGCAATTCGCGCCGCAGCGCGTCACGGTCCAGGCTCATGCAGGAAAGAAGGGTGCAGGCATCGCGGAATTTTATGCCAAGCCGCGCCGTAGGAGGCGGCTTCCGCTAAAAACGCCATCAGTCATTTCCGCGGATCTTTCGGTCCGGTTAACGACGGCTTCGTCGTGAAGCAATCCGGCAAAAGGTGGATGGCAAGACCGGCCGGGTCACGACTGATGGCGCTGTTGCGCAAAAAGTTACGTCCTCCGCCATTGCCGATGCTCGCGAAACGACCTTGAACCCGGGGTTCAAGTGGGAAGGCTGGGTATCCATCGGGCTTCCCGCTACGAGGCGGACTTGCACTCCCGGCTACCGTTGCCTACCCGTGGTCGTCAATAAGGGACAAGGCGAATGTTTGCGCGCGCTGTCGGACACAGCAGAGGACGCGCGGTCAGTATAGCGACAAGACAAAAATTGCCTAGCCCGTTCGTCGGTCAAAGTTCAGCGCAAGTGCAGCGCACTGCGCGCGCGTATCGAAGATCTAACGCGAAGTGTCGAGCACACCGTCCAGCTTGCGATGCAATTCATCCAGCGCACGCGACAGTTCGCGCTCGCGCGAATGGCGCTCATCACGCAGTTGCTGCAATTCGTGTGCCAGATTCAGTGCCGCCAACACAGCGACGCGATCCACCGCCGCCATGCGATTGCTGCCGCGCACTTCACGCATCTTGCTGTCGAGCAACTTGGCCGCCGCCATCAGGCTGCTGCGCTCTTCCGGTTCCACGCCCACGGTGTATTCGCGATCGAGGAGGTGGACGCTGACCGGTTCGTTGCTCACGTGTGTTGCTCCAGGGACTTCAGGCGGCTGATCATGGCTTCCACGCGCGAGCGCGCCTGTTCGTTCTTGGCCAGCAATTGCGAACGTTCGCCGGTCAGCTGTTCCTGTTGGTGGCGCAGGCTGCGGTTTTCGTCGGCCAACTGCTGGCAACGTTCGGCCAGCGCGTCGATACGCCCGGAGAGTCGTCGGATCTGGTCGAGCAGCTCAGCGTTGTCCATGCGGCACGATAGGCAGGCCAGTGGTGGTGGTCAAGATGCCACCCGCATCCCCGAACCCGGGTAGTACTCGCGGATAAAGCGCAGGCACTCCTCCGGCTCCAGCGCCCGCGCCACCCAGTGCCCCTGTACCTCGTCGCAACCGTGTTCGCGCAGGAACTCGTACTGGTCGTAGGTTTCCACCCCTTCGGCCACGACTTTCAGCGCCAGCGACTGGCCCATGGTGATGATGGTGCTGGTGATCGCGGCGTCGTCGGTGTCGTGGGTCAGGTCGTTGACGAACTCGCGGTCGATCTTGAGCGTGGTCAGCGGCAGCCGCTTCAGGTAAGCCAGCGACGAATAGCCGGTGCCGAAATCGTCAATCGCCAGCGAGATGCCCAGCCGCCGGCAGGCACGCAAGGTGTCGGCGTTCTGCTCAGGATTGGCCATGATCACGCTTTCGGTCAGCTCCAGCTCCAGCCGGTTGGCCGGGATGCCGGTCTCGGCCAGGGTGCGCGCCACCACCGCCGGCAAATCGCCGCGCTGCAACTGCATGGCCGAGATGTTGACCGCCACCGTCAGGTCTTCCAGGCCTTCGTCGTGCCAGCCGCGCATGATCCGGCAGGCCTCGCGCAGCGCCCAGGCGCCGATTTCCAGAATCAGCCCGGATTCTTCCGCCAGCGGAATGAACTGCCCGGGCGAGACCATGCCGAACTCCGGACTGTCCCAGCGCATCAAGGCTTCCACGGCGGTGACGCGCTGCCGCGACAGCGCCAGTCGCGGCTGGAACACCAGCGACAACTCGTTGCGCTCCAGCGCCCGTCGCAGCGCGCTGGCCAGGATGGCGCGATGGCGGGTCTTTTCGTCCATCGATTCCGAATACACCTGGTACGTGTGCCGGCCCAGCGCCTTGGCCTGGTACATGGCGGTGTCGGCGTGCTTGAGCAGTTCGGTCGGCACCTGCGCATGCTGCGGATACAGGCTGATGCCAATGGACGGCGAGACCGACATCTCCAGGCGCTCGCCAAAGTTCAGCGGCACCCGGAACGCCTCGATGATCTGCTGGGCCACCTGTTCGGCATCCTGCAGCGACTGGATATCTTCCAGCACCACCGTGAACTCGTCGCCGCTCAAGCGCGCCACGGTGTGTTGGGCGCCCACGGTCTGCTGCACCCGCGAGGCGGCCGCGCGCAGGATGCGGTCGCCGGTGGCGTGGCCGAGCGAGTCGTTGATGTCCTTGAAGCGATCCAAATCGATGAACAACACCGCCACGTGCCCATGCTCGCGGCGCGCGCGGACGATCGCGCGCGACAGCCGCTCGGACAGCAGCGAGCGATTAGGCAGGCTGGTCAGGGTGTCGTAGTTGGCCAGGTAGCGCAGCTCCTGCTCGGCGCGCTTCTGCTCGGTGATATCGGTCAGCACCTGCACGTACAGCTGACGCTCGCCGGAGGCATCGGGGACCACGTTGGTTTCGATCCGGCAGAGGATCTCTTCGTTGTCCTTGCGCCGCTTCCACACTTCGCCGGACCAGTGGCCGGTGTGCAGCAGTTCGGCGTTCATGCGCTCGAAGAAGGGTTCGTCATGCTGATCGCTGTCGAGCATGCGCGCCGGCTGGCCGATCACTTCGTCCTCGCTGTAACCGGTGATGCGGGTGAAAGCCGGGTTGATGGTGATGAAGTGGTGCGCCCAATCCAGCACCGCCACCGCTTCGTTCATGCTGCGCATGACCTCGCCGGCAATCCGGTGTTCGTACTCGGCGTTGCGGCTGAGGGTGATGTCGCGGGCAGTACCGGCAATGCGCACCGGCCGGCCTTCGGCATCGCGGTCGACCACGCGTCCGCGCGCACGCACCCACACCCATTTGCCGTTCTGGTTCATGTCCATCCGGTGTTCGGACATGAACAGCGGCGCCTTGCCCTGCAGGTGCAGGCGCAGGCGATCCATCACCAGCGGCATGTCGTCGGCATGGATGGTGGGCACCTCGCCATGGCGGGTGAACACGGTGATGTCGGAATTGTTGGCAGCGGTCTCATCCACCCGCATGCGGTAGAGCTTGCGCTGGACCAGGTCGTAGTCCCAGAAGTGTTCGCCCGACGCCCACAGCGCCAGCTTGAGCCGCTCGTCGCGCGCGCGCAGGGACTCGCTGCGCGGCGGCTCCGCGGGTGGGCGGCGTGCGTCCAGCCAGGGCCGCCAGTAGCGGCGGCTGGCGACCAGGCCCACGCCCAGCAGGACCGCCAGCGCCAGCAACAGCAGCGGCAGGCGCGCCGACAGGGGAGCGGCGGGATGCAGAGTGGCAGCAAACAAGGCAGCGAGCATGAAGGCGCGGCGGGCCGTCCGAAGCCTGGAAGCCGTCGAGTGTAGGGGCGTGTGAACATGCACAACAAGCGGCTCGCGGGGTTTTCGTTGCTACACTTCGCGCTTGTCCTGCCGTGCCCGCGAATTGCGTTATTCAATGTCCGAAGTGCCCAACCAACTCCCCACTTACGCCGAAATCGCCGCCGCCTCGCGCGGCTGGGATCTGGCTATCGAACCCGCGGAACTGCACGGCGCGCTGTGCGGCTGGCTGGCCGCGGGCGGCGAAGACGTGGCGGCCTGGCCGGCGCGCGTGCTGGCCGATGATGAACTGCCCACGCCTGCGGCCGACAGCGATCTGGACACCCTGCGCCGCGTGAGCGTGGCGCAGCTGGAAGATCGCAGCTTCGCCTTTGAACTGCTGCTGCCCGACACCACCGCCCCGACGGTCGAGCGCGCCGACGCACTGCTGGACTGGTGTCGCGGCTTCCTGGGCGGCTTTGGCCTGGCTGGCGGCAACGAATCAGCGCTGTCGGAAGAAGGCGGCGAAGCCCTGCAGGATCTGGCCCGTCTCGCGCAGGCCTCGCCGGAAGACGGCGATGACGAAGAAGACCAGGACGCCCTGGTCGAGATTGAAGAATATGTACGCGTGGCCGTGCTGCTCTTGCACGGTGACTGCGTGATGGGGCCGCGTCACCGCAAACGGTTGAACTGATGAAGGCGCTGACCGGCTTGTCGGCGGCCGAGTTCGCCCGCCGACGCAAACAGCTGATGCGGATGGCCGGCAACGACGCCATCCTGGTACTGCCGGCCGCGCCCGAGCGCGTGCGCAGCCATGACACCCATTGGCCGTTCCGGCAGGACTCGGACTTCTGGTACCTGAGCGGCTTTCCCGAGCCCGACGCCGTGCTGGTGCTGGTGCCTGGGCGCAAGCACGGCGAAACCCTGCTGTTCTGCCGCGAACGCGATCCCGAACGCGAAAGCTGGGACGGCCCGCGCGCTGGCCAGGATGGCGCCGTAGCCGACTACGGCATGGACGATGCCTATCCCATCGAAGACCTGGACGAAATCCTGCCCGGTCTGCTGGAGGGCCGCTCGCGGGTCTACTACCACTTTGGCCGCGATGCCGACTTCGACCTCAAGCTGATTGGCTGGGTCCGCCACGTGCGCGCGCAGGTGCGCCAGGGCAAGCAACCGCCGCACGAATTCCTGGAACTGGGCCACCTGCTGCACGAGCTGCGCCTGTTCAAGAGCAAGGACGAACTCAAGCTGATGCAGCGCGCCGCCGACATCAGCGTGCAAGCGCATCAGGCCGCCTACCGCGCGGCGCGTCCCGGCATCCGCGAGTACGAATTGCAGGCCGACGTGGAGCGGGTGTTCCGCGCCAATGATGCCTGGCCGGCCTACGGCAGCATCGTCGGCGCCGGCCACAACGCCTGCGTCCTGCACTACCGCGCCAATACCGCCACCGCGCGCGATGGCGATCTGGTGTTGATTGACGCCGGCGCCGAGTACCGCGGCTATGCCAGCGACATCACCCGCACCTTTCCGGTCAACGGCCGCTTCAGCCCGGCGCAACGCGCGCTGCATGATCTGGTCGGACAAGCGCAGCAAGCGGCCTTGGCCAAGGCGCAACCCGGCGTGCCATACGAAGCGGGACATGTGGCCGCCGTAGAGACGCTGACCGAAGGCCTGCTCAAGCTGGGCCTGTTGAAGGGCTCACTGCAGAAGAACCTGGCCGAAGGCCACTACCGACGCTATTACCGGCACAAGACCGGCCATTGGTTGGGACTGGATGTGCATGACGTGGGCGAGTACCGCATCGACGGCGAGCCGCGCCTGCTGGAGCCGGGCATGGTGTTCACCATCGAACCCGGCCTTTACATCAGCGCGGACGACACCAGCGTCGCAGAGAAGTGGCGCGGCATCGGCATCCGCACCGAAGACGATGTGGTGATCACGGCGGAGGGTCACCGGGTGCTGACCGATGGCCTGGCGCGCAGTGCTGATGAGATTGAAGAGGCGATGGCGAGCACTCGCTAGCTAAAAGCACTAGCTAAAGGCACTAGCTAAAAGCAGACGCGTGGTAATTCGCGTGCTGGCGGGGACAGGCCCCTGGCGACAGGGCCTGGAATTAATCTCCCCTCGACCGGCGACTTTCCTAGTAAGGGCTCCAGTCCCTGTCGCCAGGGGCCTGTCCCCACCCGGACACGATCCATCGCGTCATTTCGCCGTGGCTATCCGAAAAGCAGAGCAGCAAATCTCCACTCGCTCTCTGTCCTTTCCTATCTTGTAGGAGGGACTTCAGTCCCGACCCCTGTCCCACACCAACCAACATCTGTCGGCACTAAAGTGCCTCCCACAAGTAACTGACCTCCCATCATCGACAGGAGGACAGCCCTCGAGCATGTGAGTATTGATGCTGGTGCCGGTGCCGTTGCCGTTGCCGTTGCAGGTGCTCGTGCTGGTGCTCGTGCTGGTGCCTTCCGATCACACATCGAGATCTCTGGCGAGTGGGAGCAGGCTGCGCGTAACAGGGACTGGAGCCCTTACTAGGAGAGCTTCCGGTCGAGGGGAGATTAATTCCAGGCCCTGTTACGCGTGGCCTGCTCCCACTCACAAGCTAGATCATCAAGCTTTAGCTGTAGCTGTAGCTCACGCGTCAGCAAACGCCGGCCGAGTCAAATTGACCGCATCGCCTTCCGTGCACAGCACCTCATCCTCGATCCGGATGCCACCGTAAGGACGGAACTGATCCACACGCGCCCAATCCACACTGTCACCGTGACCGTTCTGCTTCACCTCATTGAGCAACATGTCGATGAAGTACAAACCCGGCTCAATCGTCACCACCATGCCCGGCTCCAGCACCCGGGTCATGCGCAGATAGGGATGGCCCGCAGGGCGCTCAATGCGGCCACCGCGGTCACTGGCGGCAAAGCCCGCCACATCGTGCACCTGCAACCCAATCGAATGACCCAAGCCATGCGGGAAGAACGCCGCGCTGACGCCCGTGGCCAGTGCCGCCTCCGGCGAAACCGTGATCACGCCAAAGTCCTTCAACACGCCCATCAACTGCAGGTGCGCATCGATGTGCAGCTGCTTGTAATCCGTGCCGGCACGCACCGCGTTGGCCAGTTTGATCTGCACCCCATCCACCGCATTGATCAAGGCCTGAAACTCGCTACCCGCATCGGCCGCGTAGCTGCGGGTGATGTCACTGGCGTAACCATGGAAGCTGGCGCCGGCATCAATCAGGAAACTGCGCGAATCCGAAGGCGCCTGCCGATCCAGTTCCATGTAATGCAGCACCGCACCATGCTCGTTGAGCGCGATGATGTTTCCGTAAGGCAGCTCGTTGGCGTCCTGCTCCACTGCCGCGCAGTAGGCCATGTTGATCGCAAACTCACCCAGACCCTGGCGGAACGCGGCTTCAGCAGCGCGGTGACCGCGCACGGCCAGGCGCTGGGCTTCGCGCATCAGGCGGATTTCGTAAGCGGTCTTGTACGAACGCTGGTATTCCAGGTACTGGATCACCGCTTCGGGATTGTTGGGAACGTAGGCACCCAGCGCGCTCTGTGGCTCGCCCAGAATCGCGCAACGTGCGGCATTGCCCGGCAGCAGGGCCAGCGCTTCCTCCGGCTTGCGGATGATGTGGATGTCGAATTGATCGACCCACCAGCCCGATGGCGCATCCGGCACTACATGCCAGTAGTCGAACGGCTGGTAGTAGATCACCTTGGGCCGCTGGCCCGGCGTGTACAGCAGCCAGCTGTAAGGCAGACGGGTCAACGGCAACCAAGCCTTGAACTGCGGATTGACCGCATAGGCATAGTCGCGATCGTCAAAGACCTGGTAGTGCAGGCTGCCGCTGGGCACCAACAAGTGATCGTAGCCGCCGCGTGCCAAGGCTTCTTCGGCACGCCGCTGCATGATCGCCAGATGCTCAGCGTAGAGCGGCACCAGCTCGGTGGCGAGGGAAGCGGAAGCATTCATGGCGGCAGCCCGGCAGGATGAAAACGCCATTTTACCGGACGCGGCGGCGACGACCTGTGGTGTCCCCGGTTTCCGCGCTCAGCGGCCGCATGCCGTTGGCGCGGGCGGCCGCAACCCGTTTGGGATCAACCCGCGTTGACCCATTGCCGCAGGGTTTCCAGCGGGGTCGGCTCGATGGTCAGGAAGCGCAGACCGGCAAAGGTTTGCCCAGGCGTATTCGCCTGCGCCGACCAGAGCAGGTGCGCGCCCACATCAATCGGCATCTCGCGGCCGCTGGCATCGCGTACATGGAAACGCAGCTGGTAAATCGCATCGTCCAGCACCGGCACGCTGGCAATCAGCAGCATGCCCGACTCGGACAGATTGCCCAGCCGGCCAATCAATTGATCGGTCAGGGTGTCCATCACCCCGATCGGTTCGGTCACGCTACGGCGCTTGGCACGGCGGAAATCCTGGCTCATGCGCCGGCTCCTTCTTCGGCCGGCTTGTTCATGCCGGCCAGGTTGCGCAGGGCGCGCAAGGTGGCGTTCCAGGCGCGATCAATCAGACGGCCCTTGTCTTCAGTGACGATGTGCGCCTGGTTCTTGGCCATCATCATCGCCAGGCCGTCGAGCGAGTGTTCGCCCACGCGCTGGCCGCGCTGGTTGACGAACAAGGCATTGCCGGTGACCGGGCTGAACCAGGACAGGCGCTGGCGCTGCACATCGCCTTGTTGGTTCAGCACAAACTCGAACCAGGTGCCGAACGGCAGCGAGCGCAGGTAGTCGTAGCACTCCTGTTCCTTGGGCGTACGCGGCGCGGCCGGCTTGCGCTTGACCAGGTTTTGCTCGCCCAGCCGCGCACGCGCTTTCAGGCGCGCGGTCAGCTCGGTCTTGGAGCCGGCGTCGTCGTCGACATCGGCGCTGGACAGGCGCTTGGCAATGGCCTGCGCCTCGTCCTCGTGATAGCCGACCTGCTGCAGCGCCTTCTCGATCTTGGCGGGCAGCTGCGAATCTTTTTCCGCGCCGACATCACCGGTGGTGGCAGCGACAATCTGCAAGGTGGTCTGCAGGTGCTCGGCCCACTCGTCGGACTTCTCGCCCTGACGCAGTTGGGTCAGGGTGAGGACGTCGGCCCAGGCCTGGTTGAGCAGGGCCTGCACGAAACGCGGCGGCTGTGCATCGGCCAGCGCGGTCTCAATGGTTTCATTGGCGCGCTGCTTGGCGATCTCCAGGCGTTCCTTGCCGCGTGCGGCCTCGACCTGGCGACGTTCGGCCAGTTCGGCTTTGCGCGCTGCGGCTTGCAGGTGACGCTGCACGTCCTGGTTGGCCTGCTCGAACACGGCTTCATCGCCGTGGTAGTGCTTGACCACAAACTCCACGGCCTGGTGCAGGTGGTGCAACAACTGCGGATCCAGATCGTCTTCGCTCTGCCAGGTGGCGCCGGATTCGGCCACGGCGTTCAGCAGTTCGCGTGCCGGATGCTGCGGGCGCAGGAAGAACTGGCGATCGCGCAAAGCAGCCTGCACCAGCGGCACCTGCAGGCGGCCGAGCAGGTCCGAGGCCGGCGCATCGGCGCGCACCTCGCGTTCCATCTCGGTATAGAGCAGGCCAAGCAATTCAAAGGTGTCGGCGTCGGGGCTGGCCAGGGTCGCTTGCGCGCCATGTTGCTGGCGGGCACGCGAGAGCAGGGCCTGCTGGATGTCTTTCAGGTTGCGCCGTGGCTGATCCTTGCCACGCGGCTGCGCCGGCGCGGCCTGCAGCGCGTCCAGGCTGGACAGCACGTCGGCGGTGGGCACCAGCTTGCGCGGCATTTCCACCGCGCCGGGCTTGGCCGGCGCGGCGATGGCGCCGGCTTCGCCCAGGCGGGCGGCGGCCGGGCCGCTGAAGCGCGCCATCGCTTTGCGCCGCGCCGCCAGCAATTGCTGCAGGGCTTCGAAATTGGGCTGGCCGTTTTCGCCGGCCGGCTGGGCGGTGCCTTCGCTTGCGCCTGCGGCCGAGCCATCCGCCGTGCCCGCGCCCACCGCGCCTGCGGCAGCACCCGCGCCACCGGCCGCCTCAGGCAGCGGCGGCGGCTTGGGCAGGTCGCGCAAATCCGGCACGGTCCAGTTGGACGGCGTCGACGGGCCGCGCCAGGCGGTGAGCGGACGCTCGGCGGCGGTCTGCCCCTCGGGCTTGGTGGCCGCGCGTGGCGAACTGCCACCCGTGTCGACCGAGCGCATGCGCCGCGGCATGTAGATCAGGCCGGGCAGCACGCCTTCGCGTGAGAGGTATTGATTGAGCGTTTCGGCCCACTCGTGATAGTTGCCCATCACCTTGTGATCGAAGGTGCGGTACAGCAGCAGGCGTTCTTCCAGCTCCAGTTCCAGGGTGGCGCCGGCCTGCTTGAGCATGCGGCACAGCGCCTGCGGGCCAATCGGCAGGCGCTCGTTGTCGAACGCCGGTGCGCCGCCCAGCGCACCAAAGCGCTGGCCGAGCAGGAGCATGGCGTGGGCGGCGCGGACCTCGTGCCGGCGCGCGATGTCGCGCAGCACGATCTCCTCGTCCATCACATCGTCTTCGACCAGGGTCAGGGTGCGGAACTCGACCTTGGCCACGGGCAAGGAGGCTTCGCCGGGCGGGGTGCGCACACTGGCCAGTTCCGATTCCAGCGCAAAGATGAAGTGCGGGACAAACTCACCGCGATTGCGCTGGAACGAATGCAGATTGCTGAAGAACTCCGCCTGCCGGTTGTTGTTGCGGGCCTGCTCGGCCTGCTTGAACAGCGCCTGCTCGTACTCGGGCAGCATCGCATTCAAGGACTGCACCACGTCGGTGGCGATGTGTTCGTAGAAGCTGCGCAGGATCCGCCGGACACGCGGCGGCAAGGCGGCGCTGGCGATGGTCGCCGGGGCTGATGGCAAGGGCGGCGGTGTCTGTGCGGTCACGGTGCGGTGGATCTCCCCTTAGGGGACCATTATCACATTTCGAGAAGTTTAGTCAGCGCCCTGTGGTGGACGGGTGAGTCCGGGGGACCAACGGCATGGCTAGCAGATGCAAGCTTCAGGCCAGAAACAACTCAATCACGTCATTGGTGAAGCGGCGTCCCAGCTCGGTCGGGGTGACCTGACCCTGGTCGTCCAGGTGTAGCCAGCCTTTCGCAACGGCTTGCTGCAAGGGCGCGGCGATGACCTCGGCGGGCAGGCCGGTACGTGCACTGAAATCGATCAGCCGGAAGCCCTCGCGCAGGCGCAGGGTGTTCAACATGTACTCGAACGGCCGGTTCTGCGCTGCGATCGATTCATCGCCGCCGATGGCCGCGGCGCTGCCGGCGGTTTCCAGGTAACGCGTGGGGTGCTTGACCTTCCAGCGCCGCAGGATCGACTGATCCGCGCCCAGGCTGATCTTGCCGTGCGCCCCCGCGCCCACGCCCAGGTAGTCACCAAAGCGCCAGTAGTTGAGGTTGTGCGCGCATTGCCGGCCCGGGCGCGCATAGGCGCTGACCTCGTAATGCTCGAACCCGGCGGCTGCCAGCAGCGCCTGGCAATGCGCCTGCATATCCCAGGCGTGATCATCGTCGGGCAGGCCCTTGGGCGGACGCGAGAAGAAGATCGTGTTGGGCTCCAGCGTGAGTTGGTAGTGCGAGACGTGCGCCGGCTGCAGGGCGAACGCGCGCTCCAGATCGTGTTCGGCCATGGCCAGGGTCTGGCCGGGCAGGGCGTACATCAGATCCAGGTTGAAGTTGTCGAAGCCGGCGTCCTGCGCCAGCTTGACCGCCGCTTCGGCTTCGCGGCTGTCGTGGATGCGGCCCAGCCGCTCCAGGCAGCCATCGTCAAAGCTCTGGATGCCAAAGCTGATGCGATTGACGCCGGCCGCCAGGTAGCGATCAAAGCGACCGTGTTCGGCGGTGCCGGGATTGGTTTCCAGCGTGACTTCCAGGCCCGGCGCAAAGCGCAGCCGCGCCGCGGCCGCCTGCAGGAAGCGATCAATGGCCTCGGGCGGAAACAGGCTCGGCGTGCCACCGCCAAAAAACACCGAGTGCACGGTGCGCCCCCAGACCAGCGGCAGATCCTGATCCAGATCGCGGATCAGGGCGTCGATGTAGTCCTCAAACGGCAGCGCGCCCTTGCCCTGGTGCGAGTTGAAGTCGCAGTACGGGCATTTGCGCACGCACCACGGCAGGTGCACATACAAGGACAGGGGCGGCGGAATCAGCATCGTGTGCAGGCGCGGCTCAACCGCGCGTGGCCAACCGCTGCTTGAGCGCGGCCAGGGCCTGGCCGCGATGACTCAGACCGTTCTTCAACACCAGCGGCATTTCCGCCGCGGACTGGCCATGTACGGGATCCAGGAACACCGGGTCATAACCGTGGCCGCCATCGCCCTGGCGCGCATGCAGGATGCGGCCGCGCCATTGGCCTTCGACGAACAGCGGCTGCGGATCCTGGGCGTGATGCAGCAGCACCAGCACGCAATAGAAGTGCGCGTCGCGTTGTGCATCGGGCACCTCGCGCAAAGCTTCCAGCAGCTTGTCGATATTGCGGCTGGCGTTGCCGTGCTCACCGGCGTAACGCGCCGAGTACAAGCCAGGCGCGCCATCCAGCGCGTCCACGCAGATGCCGGAATCGTCGGCCAAAGCCGGCAGCCCGGTCAGGCGTGCGGCATGGCGGGCCTTGATGATCGCGTTCTCGACAAAGGTCTCGCCGGTTTCCTCGGCATCGTCTACGCCCAGATCACTCTGCGCGATCAGCTCGATGCCGGTGTCGGCGAGCAGCTCGCGCAGTTCTTCGAGCTTGCCGGCATTGGAGGAAGCCAGAACCAGTTTCACGGCAGGGGAGTTCCCATCAGTCAGTTCAGGACGCCGGTTGCAGCAGATCCCAGCGGTTGCCATAGGCATCGCGGAACACTGCCACGGTGGCGTAGGTTTCGTAGCGCGGCGCTTCCAGGAATTCGATCCCGGCCGCGAGCATGCGCGCGTGGTCGCGGGCGAAGTCGTCGGTGTGCAGGAAAAAGCCTACGCGTCCGCCGGTCTGATCGCCAATGCGCGCGCGCTGCGCCGCATCGCTGGCCTGGGCCAGCAACAGGCCGGTTTCCTGCGAACCCGGCGGCGCCACCCGCACCCAGCGCTTGCCGTGGCCCAGATCGGTGTCTTCGCGCAGTTCAAAACCCAGCGCGCCGGTGTAATGGGCAATGGCGCGATCGTAATCGTCCACCAGCACGGTGATCAGGGCGAGCGTCTGCGCCATGCGGCTTAGCGACCCAGTGCCTGGTTCTGTGCGGCGAACAGTTCGCGCGCGCCCTTTTCGCCCAGCGCCAGCAACGCATCCAGTTCGTCGCGACGGAAGGCATGGCCTTCGGCCGTGCCCTGCAGCTCGATGAAGCCGCCGCCATCGTTCATCACGATGTTCATGTCGGTATCGCAATCGCTGTCTTCGGCGTAATCCAGATCCAGCACCGGCGTGCCGCGGTAGATGCCGGCCGAGACCGCCGCCACCGCGCCGACCACGGCTTCGCGTTTGAGTTCGCCGCGCTGGCGCAGCCAGTTCACCGCATCCACCAGGGCCACGTAGGCGCCGGTGATCGCGGCGGTGCGGGTGCCGCCATCGGCCTGCAGCACATCGCAATCCAAAGTGATGGTGCGCTCGCCCAGCGCCGAGCGATCCACGCAGGCGCGCAGGGCGCGGCCAATCAGGCGCTGGATTTCCAGGGTGCGGCCACCTTGCTTGCCGCGTGCGGCTTCGCGATCGCTGCGGGTATGGGTGGAGCGCGGCAGCATGCCGTATTCGGCGGTGACCCAGCCTTCGCCCTTGCCACGCAGGAAGGCCGGCACCTTGTTGTCGACGCTGGCGGTGCACAGCACGCGCGTTTCGCCGAAGCAGATCAGCACCGAGCCCTCCGCATGGCGGGTGAAGGCGCGCTCAATCCGCACCTCGCGCATCTGATCGGGAAGGCGGCCGCTGGGACGCGACAAGGCGGGGGAGGTCAGGCTCATGCGGGATTCGTGCGCTCGTTCGCGGCGCGCTAGGGTACCATTCGCGCCTTCCCACTACCTGCCCGGACCGCCCATGATCCGCAGCATGACCGCCTTTGCGACGGTCGAACGCGCCACCGAGGCCGGCACGCTCAGCGCCGAACTGCGCGCGGTCAACCACCGCTTCCTGGAGCTGGGCGTGCGCCTGCCCGAGGAACTGCGCGGACTGGAGCCGGCGCTGCGTGAGCGGATCAGTGCGCGTGTATCGCGCGGCAAGCTCGATTTCACCCTGCGCCTGCGTGCGCCGGAAGGCAGCGGCCATCTGCAGGTCAATGCCGGCCTGGTCGATCAGCTGGCCAGCCTGGCCGCCGAATTGGGCGGACGTTTTCCCGGCTTGCGCACCGAGCTGAGCGAGCTGCTGCAATTCCCCGGCGTGCTGCAAAGCCGCCTGGGGGATCCGGCGGTGCTGCAGGCCGAAGCGCTGGCGCTGGTCGACGAACTGGTGGAACAGTTCCTGGCCTCGCGTGAGCGCGAAGGGCACAAGCTGGTCACCGCCATCCTGGAGCGCGTGGACGGCATCGCCGCACGCGCGGCCGAAGTACGCGAGCTGATTCCGCTGATCCGCGCCGGCCAGCGACAAAAGCTGGAAGCGCGCCTGGCGGATCTGTCGCAACCCGGCGATCCCGGCCGGCTGGAGCAGGAATTGGTGCTGTGGCTGCAGAAGCTGGACGTGGATGAAGAACTGGATCGGCTGGACAGCCACATCAAGGAAATCCGCCGCGTGTTCAAGCAGACCGATCCGGTCGGCCGCCGCCTGGATTTCCTGCTGCAGGAGTTCAATCGCGAAGCCAATACCCTGGGTTCCAAGTCGGTCGATACCCGCACCACCAACCTGGCAGTGGAGCTGAAGGTGTTGATCGACCAGATCCGCGAACAAGTGCAGAACATCGAATGAGCCGCCGCGGCACTCTCTATATCGTGGCCGCGCCTTCGGGCGCCGGCAAAAGCAGCATCGTCAACGCCGTGCTGGCGCGCGATCCGGAAATCGCGCTGTCGATTTCCTTCACCTCGCGCGCGCCGCGCCCGGGCGAGCGCCATGCCCAGCATTACCACTTCATTGCCGCCGATGAGTTCAAGGCGATGATCAAGGCTGGCGACTTTTTCGAGTACGCGCTGGTCCATGGCGACTGGAAGGGCACCGCCCGCCAGTCGGTGGAACCCCAGCTCAGCGCCGGCAAGGACGTGCTGCTGGAAATCGACTGGCAGGGCGCGCGCCAGGTGCGCGAGAAGGTGCCGGACGCGGTCAGCGTGTTCATCCTGCCGCCCTCGCGCGATGCGCTGGAGCAGCGCATGCAGGCGCGCGGCCAGGACAGCCAAGAGGTGATCCAGCGCCGGCTCGCGGCCGCCCAGGAGGAGATGTCGCATTACGGCGAGTTCGACTACGTGATCGTCAATGACGTCTTCGAGACCGCCTGCACGCAGATGCAGGCCATCTTCACCGCCAGCCGTCTGCGCCGTGAGGCGCAGGAGCAGCGGCATGGCGAGCTGATCCAGGCGCTGCTGGCGGAATGAGCCTGACGGCCGGGGGCTTTCTTGCGGGAAATAGCTGACAGGCGCTTCCAGCGTCGCCTGCTTCGGGGCTAAAGCCCCTCCTACAGCTGTCGGCCGCTCTCGTAGGAGGGGCTTCAGCCCCGAAACTATTAGCCCTTCCGCAGCTCAAGCCATTGATTCATAAGCAAAGGCTTGCATAAGCAGGGGCCAGCGCCTACAATCCGCGACCCTTTCCGTTTACATCGCGCGGCCGTCTGGTCGCCGGGAGCCCGCATGGCCCGCATCACCGTCGAAGATTGCCTGGAAGTCGTCAACAACCGTTTTGACCTGGTCACGATGGCCGCCAAGCGCGCCCGCCAGCTCGCCAACGGTGTGGAGCCGACCATCGACAACAGCGAGAGCGGCGACAAGCCGACCGTGCTGGCCCTGCGCGAAATCGCCGCCCGCAAGATCGACAACGATCTGATCGACCGCGTCGAGAAGGCCGAGCGTGAACGCGCCGAGCGCGAAGCGCTGGAATGGGCCGCTGCCGAGGTCGTGGCCGACGAAGACATGTCCAAGGGCGACGATTGATTCAGAGCCCCTGCGCCGGCCTCCGGCGCATGCAGCAAAAAGCCCGCGCAAGCGGGCTTTTTTGTGGCCCGTCGGCACGGATGTGAGTTTGCCGTTATGCGGCGTCTGCACTAGGCTGGCGGCATGAACCCAGGCCGTTCCGCCAAGGCACTCCGCAATGCCGCCGCCGCCCAAAGCGAAGGCATTCCGGACTATCTCGCCCAATTCGAAAAATCCGCGCGCTACCTGCCCAAGGATCAGCTGCCGCTGCTGCGTCGCGCCTGGGAAGTGGGCGCCGCTGCGCATGCCGGCCAGACCCGCAAGTCCGGCGAGGACTACATCACCCATCCGGTCGCGGTGGCCGGCGTGCTGGCCGAACTGGGCATGGATGCGGAAACCCTGATTGCGGCAATCCTGCACGACACCATCGAAGACACCCCGCTGACCCGCGAGGGCATCGCCGCCGAATTCGGCGAGTCGGTGGCTGAGCTGGTCGACGGCGTGACCAAGCTGGACAAGCTCAAGTTCCGTGATCGCAAGGAAGCGGCGGCCGAAAGTTTCCGCAAGATGTTGTTGGCGATGTCGCGCGATCTGCGCGTGATCATGATCAAGCTGGCCGACCGCCTGCACAACATGCGCACGCTGGGCGCGCAGAGCGCTGAAGCACGTCAGCGCATCGCGCGCGAAACGCTGGAGATCTACGCGCCGATCGCCCAGCGCCTGGGCATGAACCTGGTCAAGTCCGAATTGCAGGATCTCGGTTTCCGCGCGCTGCATCCGTGGCGACATGCGGTGATCGACAAACACATCCGCAGCCAGCCGGTGATGCGGCGCGAGTCGATGGCGCAGATCGAGGCGCATCTGTCGCAACGTCTGACCAAGGAA
>Ga0160448_100139_pt1 | contig 34883 bp, 27 predicted proteins | sample HID1973M_E1MG_FD_108269 | JGI IMG/M metagenome (GOLD analysis project Ga0160448, IMG submission 108269) | Enriched mosquito-associated microbial communities from UW Madison campus, WI, USA - HID1973M_E1 MG | ecosystem: Host-associated > Arthropoda: Insects > Digestive system > Unclassified ...
AAGAAAACCGGCGCCAGCGCCGGCGCCAAGAAGAGCAAATCCACCCGCACGGCCGCCAGCAAGGCCGGCAAGCAGGCCGCCCGTAAAGTCGCAGCGGTGAAAAAGGCGGTCGGCAAGGCCGCAGACAAGGTCATCAAGGCGGCCAAGAAGGCCGTAGGCCGGGTCACCGGCGGCGCCTCGGGCGCGCGCAAATCCGCGGGCGGCAAAACTGCCACGCGCAAGAGCGCGGCCAAGAAGACCTCTGCCCGCAAGACGGCCAGCAAATCCGTCAGCAAGAAGGCGCCCGCACGCAAGGCAGTGGCCAAGAAGTCAACCGCCAGGAAGGTCGCGAGCAAGAAGGTGCCGGCCAAGAAGACCGGTGCGCGCAAGAGCGCCGCCGCTGGCGCGCGGACTGCGTCGGCCAGGAAGGTCGCCGCCAAGAAGGTCGCTTCTGCGAAGTCTGCTTCGGCGAAGTCCGCCGCGAAGAAGGTCGCCGTAGGCAAGACAAGCAAGAAGTCGGCGACCAAGAAGGCTGTGGTCAAAAAGACAGCGGCCAAAAAGGCGGCGACCAAGAAAGCTACGGTCAAAAAGGCTGCGGCCAAGAACGTGGCGACCAAAAAAGTCGCACGGACATCTGCCAAACCGCTTTCGGTCCGGAAATCGACCGCGCGCAAGACGACCGCAAGCAAGTCGGCCGTGGGCAAAGTCGCGGCTCGCACGCCGGCGTCCAAGCGTTCGCTGGCGTCAGCCAAGACCGCGACGTCTGCTGCAGCGGCAACGGCCAGCTCCTCCGCAGCAAAGAAGCGCGCAAGCCGCCGTGGTGCAACGCGCAAATCCATCACCCCCGCGCAGGCGCTGGCCAAAACCCAGGCTTTGCTCGCGCGCAAGCGCCAGCACGACCGCGAGCCGGCGCCCTGGCAGCAGTTGGATCATGGCCACAACGCGGCCGCGCCCAAGGAAGGCGGTGCGCAATCACCGGCGGCGGCGAACAAGCAAGTGGAACTGCATGCCGCCGAAAGCCGGATGAAGGCGATCCAAGGCAGCATGAGCGCACGCGATCGTCGCAGCCAGGGCAAGCGCGATCATCGAGGTGACGAATAGGAGTGAAGCGGACTGCCGGCGGCGAAAGTTGCCGGGGGGTTTACGCAAGCGGCCGCGAGGGCCGCCGTGTGAAGCGAGCAGGAGGCCGCAACTCCGCCTGCGGGCGGGGAAGCGGCCGGCGTGGATCAGCCGGCCATGCTCTTGGAGACCTTGGCGCTGCCGATTTCTTCCATGGCGTAGCTGGACAGCAGGCGCTCGTAAACCGCATTGTTGAGGCGCTCGAATTCCCAGTCCTGGGTGTGGCCAGTCACGGTGAGTTGGAACAGACCTTCAAGCAAAGTGGAATCGCTGGCGAGCGGCGAATCGGGCGCAAGATCGATGGCACTCATGGGTGGCTCCGCACTACAAGGGTGGTGCCCGTTACTCGCAGGGACCGTGCCAACTTTCGAAAACCGTATGAACTATGTGAAAACGGGGCGGTCGTCGACCTTTTGACGTGACCCAAAGTGACGTGCCGCGTCGACTTCTGTCCGTTCAGGCAAAATCACCACGAATTCAGAGGCTTAACAGCGTGACAGACATCACGATTCAACATGATCCAGCGGCCCGGCGCTTCTGGACCCAAGTGGAAGGACACGAGGCCGAACTCAATTATCGGCAGCTGCCGGATCGCATCAGCATTGACCACACCGGCGTTCCCACCCCGATTGAAGGACGCGGCATCGGCGCAGCCTTGGTCAAGGCGGCCATGGAATACGCCCGCGCGCAGGGTTGGAAAGTGATTCCAGCGTGTTCGTATGCGGCCGCATTCGTGCAGCGCCATCCGGAGTACGCCGACCTGATTGCCTGAATCAGCCACGCCGGCGATCTGGAGCGCTGTCGAACAGCGCTCTACACTGGCGCCGTGTCATAGGTGGAAAGGAGCCCCCCATGCAACCGTATCTCCGCGGCGTACTGCTGATCGCTGCCATCAGCCTGGCCTTGAGCGCATGCAAGCGCGAGGCCGCACCCGCTGCCGCCACACCGACGCCTGCGCCGGCCCCGGCGCTGGAAACACCCCCCGCATTGCCCGCGCCGCCGCTGGGCGAGCCGCCCAAGGTGACGGGTGAGCTGCAGGATGTGCTGGAAACCTCGAATCGCATGGTCGTGGGAATTACCTATCCCCGTGGCCTGCAACGCTATCCGGGGCTGGCCCAGGTGCTGTCGGATTATTCGTTTGCGCGCCGGCAAGAGTTGAAGCGCGAAGTCGATGCGCTGGGCAATGACAATCCCGCCGTTCCCTATGACCTGACCTTGAGCTACCAGAAGCTGGTCGATACGCCGGAGTTGGTGGCCATTGCGGCTGATGGCGATCTGTACACCGGCGGTGCCCATGGCCAACCGCTGGTGATGCGCTACGTCTGGCTGGCCAAGGAAAACCGGATGCTGACCGCCAGCGAATTGATCCCGACGTCGGCGGGATGGGCGGTTATCGCCAACTACGCGCGCCAGCAACTGAAAATTGCCGCCAAGGAACGCATCGAAGAAGACAAAGCACTGACCACTGAGGAAGTGGCGCGCCTGATGAGCAGCGATGGCAAGTCCATCGATGAAGGCACGGCGGCCAAGCCGGAGAACTTCGAGCACTTCGAGCCGCTGCTGAACTCCCAGCAGAAGGTCCGCGCTCTGCGCTTCGTGTTCCCGCCGTATCAGATCGGGCCCTACGCCTACGGGGTGCAATTCATCGATGTGCCATCTGCGGTGCTGTTGCCGCAGGTCGATCCCGCCTACCGTGGTCTGTTCGCTCCCTAGGCAACGGCCATGGCAGAGCGCTTCGCCCGGAAAGTCCAAGGACTGCTGGCCGAAGCCGATGTGCGGGTAGGCGGACAACGACCCTGGGACATCCAGGTGCACGACGCGCGCTTCTATGCGCGCGTGCTCAGCCACGGCTCGCTGGGTCTGGGCGAGAGCTACATGGACGGCGACTGGGACTGCCCGTCGCTGGATGGCGCCTTGTATCGGCTGCTTCGCGCACGCGTGGACGAGCGCGTGCGTGCGGGCGATATCTGGGATGCGTTGTACGCGCGCTGGTTCAATCCGCAGACGCGCGCGCGCAGCCGCCAGGTGGGCGAGCGCCACTACGACCTGGGCAATGACCTCTATCACGCAATGCTCGGCCAGCGTCTGGTCTACAGCTGCGCGTACTGGCGCAACGCCGACAGCCTGGATGCTGCGCAGGAAGCCAAGCTGGATCTGGTCTGCCGCAAGCTGCAGCTGCAGCCGGGCATGCGCGTGGTCGATATCGGCTGCGGCTGGGGCGAGGCGCTGAAATTTGCCGCCGAACGCTACGGCGTGAGCGGCGTGGGCATCACCATCTCACGCGAACAGGCTGACTACGCGCGCGAACTCTGTGCTGGCCTGCCGATCGACATCCGCCTGCAGGACTATCGCGATCTGCATGAGCGCTTCGATGCCGGATTTTCGCTCGGCATGTTCGAACACGTTGGGGTCAAGAACTACCGCACGTACTTCCAAGTGATGCGGCGCTTGCTGCCGGAGCAGGGACTGTTCCTGCTGCACACCATTGGCGGCAACGAGTCGGTGCGCCGCACCGATGCCTGGATCAACAAATACATCTTCCCCAATTCCATGCTGCCCTCGGCCGCCCAGATCAGCCAGGCCAGCGAAGGCCTGTTCGTGCTGGAGGACTGGCACAGCCTTGGCGCCGACTACGACCGCACCCTGCAAGCTTGGCGGTCCAACGTGGAAGCTGCGTGGCCACGTCTGGACGGCCGCTACGACGAACGCTTCCGGCGCATGTGGCATTACTACCTGTCGGCCTCGATGGGCGGCTTCCGCGCGCGCCGCCTGCAGTTATGGCAGATCGTGCTGTCACCGACGGGCGTGCCAGGCGGCTACAGCGCGCCGCGCTAAGCGGTCTTTCTGCGGCTGAAACCAGCACGCCACCCGAAGGTGGCGTGGCGGTCTTCCGACGAGGAAGGGAAAACTTACTTGCTGGGAGCAGTCAGGCCACGCTTTTCCAACAGCGGCTCGATCTTGGGATCGTGGCCGGCGAAATCCTGGAACAGCTTCATGGCATCGACGCTGCCGCCGCGCGAGAGCAGGGTGCTGCGGAAGTGATCGCCGTTGGCGCGGGTCAGGCCACCGTGTTCCTCGAACCACTTCTGGCTGTTGGCGTCCAACACTTCCGACCAGATGTAGGCGTAGTAGCCGGCCGAGTAGCCGCCCATGATGTGGCTGAAGTAGGGCGTGCGGTAACGCGGTGGCACCGGCTTGTAGTCGATCTTGTCGGCGGCCAGCGCGTCGGCTTCGAACTTCATCACCCCAGCGGCATTGGGGATCTTGTCCGCGCCGACCTGGTGCCAGCGCTGGTCGAGCATGGCCGCACCCAGGTACTCGGTGGTGGCAAAGCCCTGGTTGAACTTGGAGGCGGCAATCACCTTGTCCAGCAGCGCCTGCGGCATCGGCTCGCCGGTCTTGTAGTGCTTGGCGTAGTTCTTCAGCACCGACGGCCAGTCAGCCCACATCTCGTTGACCTGCGAGGGGTACTCGACGAAGTCGCGCGGCACGTTGGTGCCGCTGAAGTAGGGGTATTCCACGTTGGAGAACATGCCATGCAGGGCGTGGCCGAATTCGTGGAAGGCGGTGGTCACTTCATCCCAGGTCAGCAGGGTCGGCTGGCCGGCCGGCGGCTTGGGAATGTTGAGGTGGTTGGCCACCACCGGCTTGAAGCCGGTCATGGCCGACTGCGACACGTAGGAGTTCATCCACGCACCGCCGCGCTTGGAATCACGTGCATACATGTCGGCGATGAAGATTGCCAGCTGCGTGCCGTCGGCGTTGTAGACGTCGTAGATGGTGGTGTCGGGGTGGTACAACGGCAGGTCGGTGCGCTTCTTGAAGGTCAGGCCGTAGAGCTGGTTGGCGGCGTAGAACACGCCGTCTTCGAGCACGCTGGTCAGCTCGAAGTAGGGCTTGAGCTGGCTTTCATCGAAGTTGTACTTGGCCGCACGCACCTTCTCGCTGTAGAACGACCAGTCCCAGGGCTCGAGCTGAAAGCTCGGGTGGCCCTTGGCCTTCTGCTCCTGGTCGATCACCGCCTGCAGGTCGGCCGCTTCGCGCTTGGCGTTGGCCACTGCGGCCGGGGCCAGCTTGCCGAGCATGGCGTTGACTGCCTGCGGGGTCTTGGCGGTTTCATCTTCCAGCACGTAGGTGGCGTGGTCCGGATAACCCAGCAGCTTGGCGCGTTCGGCGCGCAGGGTCATGATCTTGGAAATCAGCTCGCGGTTGTCGTACTGGCCGCCGCGGCTGCCGCGTGCCACCGAAGCCTCATGCAAGCGCTGGCGCAGGGCGCGGTTGGTCAGCTGCGACTCCAGCGGCTGACCGGTGGTGTTGAGCAGGGTCAGCACATACTTGCCTTCCAGCTTGCGCGCCTTGGCCACGTCGGCGGCGGCGGCAATCTGCTGTTCGGTCAGGCCGTCGAGCTGCTTGACGTCATCGACCACCACGGCCGATTCGTTGACCTCGGCCAGCACGTTCTGGCTGAACTTGGTACCCAGGTTGGCCAGCTGCGCGTTCATGTCCTTGAGCACGGCCTTGTCGGCGTCGGACAGCTTGGCACCGGCGCGGACGAAATCGGTGTGGTACTTCTCGATCAGGCGCACGCCTTGTGCGTCCAGACCCAGCTGGGCGCGCTGGTCGTACAGCTTCTGCACGCGAGCGAACAGCCTGCCGTTGAGGTAGATCGCATCGCGGTGCGCGGCGAACTTGCCGGAGTAGTCGGCCTGCAGCTTTTCGCGGGTGTCATTGGTGTCGGTACCGACCAGGTTGTAGAACACGGTCTGTGCGCGATCCAGGGTGCGGCCGCTCTTTTCCGCTGCCAGGATGGTGTTCTCAAAGCTCGGCGCGGCACTGTTGTTGGCAATTGCGTCCATTTCCTTCAACTGCTCGGCCATGCCGGCGTCGAAGGCGGGGGCGAAGTCGCTGTCCTTGATCTTGTCGAACTGCGGAAAGTGCAGCGGCAGCGGGCTATCCGCAAAGAAGGGGTTGCTGGCCTTGGCGGCTTCGGTGGCGGCCGGGGTGGCGGCCTGGCTGTAGGCGGGCATGGCGATTCCAAGGGTCGCGGCAAGCGCGAGGGCGAGGCGGGTCATCGGTGCAACTTCCTTCCAGATAGGGCTCTGGGCAGGCTAACCCAAGGCCTGCGGGTGGGGCGCGTGACGAATGGCCTATTGGGTTTGGCCCGCCACAGGCGTTAGGGGCCCGGCTTACAGGGTCTCGAATTCGCGTGCGATCCAGGCCCATTGGTAGAGCAGGGCCAGCACCGCGAACGTGGCGTGGTAGCGCGGGCTGCGGGTGACCATGGCGACCAGGCAGCCGGCGATGTAGAGCAGGTTGCGGACCACGTACTCCGCGCCAAAGCTGTGGAAGTAGGCCGGGCCCTTGATCCAGGTGTCGATGAAGTCCACCACGAACACCAGCGCCAGCAGGCCGAAGAACCATTGCCGCCGCTGGTAGTAGTAGTCGCGGTAGTCGGCGTACTCGTCCAGGCTCTCGGGAAAGATCAGCGCGCACAGCAGGTACAGCAGCAGCGCGAACAGGGCCACGAAGAAGTACAGGTTGAAGTTCCATTGCACCAGCTGCGAGAGCCGGTACTCCCACCACCAGAACCAGATCAGGTAGGAGAACATGAAGAGCGCCCACAGCAGGTGCACGCTGTAGACCTTGTAGCGCTTGGGGCGCTCGATGATGCGGGCGAAGTGGCGCAACAGATGGGTCAGGCCCAGCCCGACCACAAAGCCCATCAATACGCGTACGTGCAGGTACACCGTGGCAGTGGCGGCGGGGTCGGGCGCGTGAGGCAAAGTCGGCATCGTGCACTCCCGAGCAAAGGCGTGGGCCCAGCGTAAATCAAGCGGGCGCCGCGGTGGAGCCTGACGGCGAGGTCGGGCTACCATGGCGCAAACCCCCGGAGCGCCGCCATGACCACCGCCTATGATTTTTCCGCCACCGACATCGACGGCCAGGTCCGTTCGCTGGACGAGTACCGCGGCAAGGCCCTGCTGATCGTCAACGTGGCCTCCAAATGCGGCTTTACTCCGCAATACGAGGGCCTGGAGAAACTCTGGCGGCAGTACCGCGATCAGGGCTTGGTGGTATTGGGATTCCCCTGCGATCAGTTCGGCCACCAGGAGCCGGGCGACGAGGCCGAGATCAAGAACTTCTGCTCGCTCAGCTACGACGTCAGCTTCCCGATGTTCGCCAAGGTCGACGTCAACGGCGACGCCGCGCATCCGCTGTGGCAGTGGCTGAAGCAGGAGAAGAAGGGTTTCCTGGGCACCTCCGGCATCAAGTGGAATTTCACCAAGCTGCTGGTGGGTCGCGACGGCCAGGTGATTGAACGCTTTGCGCCCACCGACAAACCCGAATCGCTGGCCAAGGATATCGAGGCCGCGCTGGGTTGATCCGATGTCGCAAGTCCCCGAGTCGCCTTACCGCATCCGTTTCAGTTCCACCGATTTTGGCTTGAAGGCGCACGTGCAAGGCGTCAATGGCCGGCTCGACACCACCGTGGCGTATTGGCGTGACATCGCCGCCGAAGTGCGCCGCGTGCAGGCGCCGGGCCTGCTGGTGGTCGACGACATGGAAGGCGATCCGCCGCCGCCGGAGCAGTTGCTGGAATTCGTCCAGGCCATGCGCGGCCTGGGCATGGAGCAGGTGCGGGTGGCCTACGTGGAAAAGCACCTGGAACAGATTCCGCAGGTGGAACTGGCCAGCATCTTCGCCAACGAGCATGGCTTCCAGGGGCGGGTGTTCGCCGACGAGCGCAGCGCAGTGACCTGGCTGCGCTACGGTGAACGCTAGCGCTTACTTCTCGACGAAGGCGCGCTCGAACACATACTGGCCGGGTGTGCCGATACGCGGCGCGGCGGTGAAGCCGCGGCCATCAAGCAGGCTGCGGAAATCGGCAAGCATCTGCGGGCTGCCGCAGATCATCGCGCGATCATGCTCGCTATCGAGCGCAGGCAAGCCGAGCGTCTCCATCATCTGGCCGCTGGCCATCAGATCGGTCAGGCGACCGCGGTTGGAGAACTCTTCGCGGCTGACCGCCGGGTAGTACAGCAGCTTGTCGCGGATCATCTCGCCGAGGAACTCGTGCTGCGGCAATTCCTTTTCGAAGTAGTCGCGATAGGCCAGATCCTGCACGCTGCGCACGCCATGGGTCAGGATGACCTTGTCGAAACGCTCGTAGGTCTCCGGGTCCTTGATGATCGACAGCCACGGGGCCAGACCGGTGCCTGTGCCCAGCAGGTACAAGTTGCGGCCCGGATGCAGGTCGCTGATCAGCAGGGTGCCGGTGGGCTTGCGTCCGATCAGCACGCTGTCGCCGGGTTGGATGTCTTTCAGGCGCGAAGTCAGCGGGCCGTTGGGCACCTTGATGCTGAAGAACTCCAGCTGCTCTTCCCAGTTGGCGCTGGCGATCGAGTAAGCGCGCAACAGCGGCTTGCCCTCGGTCTGCAGGCCAATCATCACGAACTGGCCGTTGTCGAAACGGAAACCGTCGTCGCGCGTGGTGGTGAAGCTGAAGTAGTCGTCGGTCCAGTGACGGACGTCCAGCACCGTCTCGGTGCCAAAGGCGGATGACATGGGGGGACACAGGGGGATGGTGAACTCAGTCTCGCATTGTAGCGGAGTCGGCCGGCGGCACCGCTTGAGCCGATTGTCGCAGTGCTGGACGCTGCCCACGATCACGCGAGTGCAGAACAAGTGCGCCGCTGTTGAGGATCGATCCGCTGCATGCGCGCGGATTACCGCAGCGCAAACAAACAAGGCGCCCGAAGGCGCCTTGTCGTTGTGCGTGCTTGCTTAGCCGTGGTGTCCGCCACCACCGCCGCGCGGGCCGCGCTGACCGCCGCCGCCGGGACGGCCCGAGGGACCGCGACCACCGGGCGGACGACCACCCGGACGCGGGCCTGCGCCGTGCGGCTTGTTGCCGCCGGGACGACCGCCACCGGGCCGCGCCTGCTGCGGGCCCTGCGGACGCGGACCGCGGGTAGGCACCTGGCCATACGGGTTGTAGCCGGGGTTGGCGTGATCAGACGGGAAGCTCGGCGCATTGCCCGGATGACCGTACGGACGAGCCGCGCGTTGCGGCTTGCCCGCACCGCCGGCGCCCTGGCCGGGGCCGCGCGGACCGCGCGGGCCACGGGCGTCACCGGCAAAGCCGCCACCGGCGTAACCGCCGCCGGCATCCTGGCCATACGGCGAACCGCCCTGCGGCCGGCGGCCGCCGGGCTTGCCGGCACCGCCACCGGGACGACCCGCGCCGCCGCCCGGCTTGCCGCCGTACGGCTTCTTGGCGCCGCCGGGGCCGGCATTGCGATGACCGGCCGGACCGGTATCCACGCCTTCGGGCACGTACCAGCTGCGGAACGCGGCCGGATTGCCATCGGGCAGGGGCTTGGGACCCTTCATGGTGCGCTGCTTGAACGGGCGCTGCGATTGCTTGGCGGCGGCTTCGCCGCTCACGGTCAGGCCGCCGTGCGGCTTCTTGCCACGACCACCACGGCCGCGATCTTCGCGGACGTGATCAAAGCGGCGCAGTTCGCGGCCTTCATCGGCGGTGTTGTGGCCGTTGACGTAACCCTGGCTGCGACCTTCGCGCGAGACATGCACGGTCGACTTGGCGGCGCGGCGCTGGCCGATCACCGGCTGCAGGGTCAGTGCGGCGGGCGCGCCGTCTTCCAGACCCAGTTCCTTGCGCAGGCCTTCCACCTGCGCATCCGACAGTTCCTGCGACTGACCGCGCAGCAGCGGCTGCGGCAGCGCAATCTTGCCGTAGCGGGTGCGCTTGAGGCGGCTGACCTGGCAGCCCTGCGATTCCCACAGGCGGCGGACTTCGCGATTGCGACCTTCCTTGACCACGACGCGGAACCAGTCGTGCGAATCGGTGCCGCCAATGCGTTCGATCTCGTCGAACTTGGCCGGGCCGTCATCCAGCGCGACACCGCGCGCCAGGCGATCAACGATGTTGTCCGGTACGGTTTCCTGGCCTTCCGGCGCGCGCACGCGGACCACGTATTCGCGTTCGACTTCGTAGGAGGGATGCATCATCGCGTTGGCCAGCTCACCGTCGGTGGTCAGCAGCAGCAGGCCGGTGGTGTTGATGTCCAGGCGGCCGATGGCGATCCAGCGCGCGCCCTTGAGCACGGGCAGGGCCTCGAACACGGTCGGCCGACCTTCGGGATCGTCGCGGGTGGTCACTTCGCCTTCGGGCTTGTTGTACATCAGCACGCGCGCGGCTTCGGTGAGCGCGCTGGCGACGAACTGGCGGCCGTCGAGTTCAATCTTGTCGCCGCTCTTGACGCTCATGCCGACTTGCGCGGTCTCGCCGTTGACCTTGACCAGGCCGTCGGCGATGCGCTGTTCCAGCGCGCGGCGCGAACCCAGGCCGGCCTGCGCCAACACTTTGTGCAGGCGTTCTTCCAGCTTGGCGGCGGGGGCTTCGGCGGCGGCTTCGCGCTTCAGCGAGAGTTTGTTGCGTGGGGTATTGCTCATGGCTTTTGCTCCGACGAGGCGTCTGCGTCGTCATCTTGTGGGGTGTCTGAGGCGTCGTCGGCGGGTTCGCCGCTGTCCTCGGTCTGGTCTTCATCGGCGATCGCGTCCTGCGGATCGTTCGATGGCATGTCGGCGTCTTCGTCGAGGTCGCCCTCGGCATCGGCGTCATTGGCGGCGGCATCCGTCTCCGCTGCTTCGGCCGTGTCGTCGGCCGGAATGTCGTGTGGGGCGTCGGCCGTTGCATCGGCGTCGGCGTCGTTATCCACCTGGGTGTCGGCCGTCGCCACACCAGAGGCGGGCAGCGGCGCGTCATCCAGCGGCAACTGCGGTTCCAGCTCGCCGATGTCCTTGAGTTCGGACAGCGGCGGCAGTTCGTCCAGGCGCTTGAGGCCAAAATAATCCAGGAACACCTTGGTGGTGCCGAACAGCGCCGGCTTGCCGGGCACGTCGCGATGGCCGACCACGCGGATCCACTCGCGCTCTTCCAGCGCCTGGATGATGTTGCTGCTCACCGCCACGCCGCGCACCTGCTCGATCTCGCCGCGGGTAATGGGCTGGCGATAGGCGATCAGTGCCAGCGTTTCCAGGGTGGCGCGCGAGTACTTGGTCTTGCGTTCGGTCCACAGCCGGCTGACCCAGCCGTGCACCTCGGCCTTGACCTGGTAGCGGAAGCCGGAAGCCACTTCGACCAGATCCACGCCGCGATCTTCGCAGGCGTCCTTGAGCTGTTCCAGGGCGCGCTCCACGCTGCCTGTCGGCGCCGGTTCGTCTTCCGGGAACAGACCATGCAATTGCGCCAGGGTCAGCGGTTGGGTTGCCGCCAACAAGGCGGCTTCCACGATGCGATTGATGAGGCTTTGATCCATCAGGGTCGGTTCTGCTCAGTGTCCGTGTGATGTGCCAGCGCCGACGTCTCCCCATCGGTGCGGGCGCTATGCCTGTCGCCAGCGATCAGACGTCTTCGTTGGCGGCGTCGGTGTCGTCGAACTCGCTGGAGAACTGCAGCGGCTCGTTGGTGTTGTTCAAGGCCAGCGACTTCATGTAGATCGGCGCCAGCGGCGCTTCCTGCACGATGTCCAGCAACTGTTCCTTGGCCAGTTCCAGCATCGCCAGGAAGGTCACCAGCACGCCCAGCTTGCCTTCCTCGGCGGTGAACATGGTCTCGAAGCGGTGGAACTTGCCGTCGTCCAGGCGCGCCAGCAAATCGCCCATGCGCTGGCGCACGCTCAAGGCCTCGCGTTTGATCGCGTGGCCGGTGAACAGCTCGGCGCGCTTGAGCACGTCGTACAGCGCCAGCAGCATTTCCTTCATGTCCACCGGCGGCGGCAGGCGGACAGAGGCGCGCTCGGGGACTTCGGCCTGCACCGGCGTGGTGTCGCGGTCCTGGCGGGGCAGGGCGTCCAGATCCTCGGCGGCCTGCTTGAAACGTTCGTACTCCTGCAGGCGACGGACCAGCTCGGCGCGCGGATCCGATTCCTCGCCTTCCTCACTGACCGGCCGCGGCAACAGCATCCGCGATTTGACCTCGGCCAGGATCGCGGCCATCACCAGGTACTCGGCCGCCAGCTCGAAGCGCAGCTCCTGCATCACATTGATGTAGTCCACGTACTGGCGGGTGATTTCCGCCACCGGGATGTCCAGCACGTCCAGGTTCTGCCGACGAATCAGGTACAGCAGCAAATCCAGCGGGCCTTCGAAGGCCTCCAGGATCACTTCCAGCGCATCCGGCGGTATGTACAGATCCTGCGGCATCTGCAGGACCGGTTGCCCATGCACCAGCGCCAGCGGCATTTCCTGCTGCTGCGGGGGGCTTGCCTGGCTGGTGTGGTTCGCGTCGTGCGCGAGTTCGGAGCTCATCAAGTAGCAACCGTCATGCGAGTCACTGTGACCGGAGATGCCTAACATCAGAACGAGCAGGCACACCGCGGAAGAGGCGGCAGCCAACAGCTAAAGAGGTCGTCAGGCGCGGGCGGAGGGGGGCAGCGAATCGGTCGTCAGGTCGGTTCGATGGTCGGGATGCCACCTGGAAGCCCTTGGGGTTCCAGTGCATCGCCGGGGGAATCCCCAGACGGGCCGCTGCGTCCGGCCGTGCAGTGGCCACAGAGTAAGCGCTGGATCGGACGGTGTCCAGTAAGTGCCTGAACCTTGGCACCGTACAATCGGCTTCTTTGCTGACGGAGTTGCCGCATGTGGTACGCCATCGAAGGCTATGACGCCGCCGACGCCCTGCCCAAGCGCCTGGCCGCGCGCCCGGCCCACCTGGCGCGGCTGACCGCGCTGCGCGATCAGGGCCGCCTGTTGCTGGCCGGTCCCTGTCCGGCGATTGACGCCGAAGACCCGGGCGAGGCCGGTTTCAGCGGCAGCATCGTGATTGCCGAGTTCGAATCACTGGAAGCCGCGCGCGCCTGGGCCCAGGCCGACCCGTACATCGAGGCCGGGGCCTATGCCCGGGTGGAAGTGCGGCCGTTCAAGAAGGTCCTGCCGTGACCGCCAATGCCGGCCGGGTGGAGCAGATCCGCCAGCGCCTGCAAGACGCCTTCAGCCCCAGCCGGCTGGAGGTGGTGGATGACAGCGCCCGCCACGCCGGCCATGCCGGCGCCCGCGATGGCCGCGGCCATTTCAATGTGGAAATCGTCAGCCCGGCCTTTGCCGGCCTGGCCCCGCTGGCCCGGCACCGCCAGGTCTATGCGGCCCTGGGCGAGATGATGACCACCGACATCCACGCCCTGTCGATAGTCGCCAAGACCCCCGACGAAGCGGCGTAACTGTTATAGGGAGGCTGGCCTCTTGGCTCCCTCCCCCGCGCCACCTTCCCCCGCAAGCGAGGGAAGGGGACCGAATCGGACCGCCATTCTGTCGCTTTGCGCCCAGCGCTGGAAACGTTTACATTCCCGCTCCTGCATTTCCGGGAGGAGGAAACAGTGAAGAATCGAGCCACCTTGCGCGCGCCCCTGCGCGCACTCCGTCGCGGCCCCGCCAAGTGGGTGCTGACCGCCGCCCTGGCCACGGCGCTGACAGGTCCGGCCCTGGCCGCGCGCCAGCCGACCCCGCCGGCCAACGAAAAGGCCTACGTCGAGGCCCTGCTGGCCAAGATGACCCTGGAAGAAAAACTGGGCCAGCTCAACCAGCCGCCGGCGATTGGCAATGACACCGGCGCCGCCGCCAAGGCCGGTGGTGAGGACGAGATTCGCCGCGGCGAGATCGGCTCCTTCCTCGGCACCCAGGGCGCCGAACTGACCTGCCGCCTGCAGAAGATTGCGGTGGAGGAATCCCGTCTGGGCATCCCGCTGCTGTTCGGCTACGACGTGATCCACGGCTACCGCACGATCTTCCCGGTACCGCTGGGCGAGGCCGCCAGCTTCGACCCGGCCGAAGTGCAGAACGCCGCCAAGGTGGCCGCGTACGAAGCCGCCGGCTACGGCATCCACTGGACCTACGCGCCGATGGTCGACATCAGCCGCGAACCGCGCTGGGGCCGCATTGTCGAAGGCGCGGGCGAAGATCCGTACCTGGGTTCGGTGCTGGCGGCTGCGCGCGTGCACGGCTTCCAGGGCGATGACCTGCGCCGCGATGACACCCTGATGGCGACGGTCAAGCATTTCGTCGCCTATGGCGCGGCCGAAGGCGGCCGCGATTACAACGTCGCCGACATTTCCGAGCGCACCCTGCGCGAGATCTACCTGCCGCCGTTCGAAGCCGCGGTCAAAGCCGGCGCGCAGTCGGTGATGGCCTCGTTCAACGAAGTCGGCGGCGTGCCCATGCATGCCAACGCCGACTTGATTGAAGGCGTGTTGCGCAAGGAGTGGGGCTTCGACGGCGTGCTGGTCAGCGACTACACCGGCGTGGAAGAACTGATGAAGCACGGCATTGCCGGCACCAAGACCGATGCCGGCGTGGCCGGGCTGAAGGCCGGTGTGGACATCGACATGGTCAGCCGCATCTATGTCAACGATGTCGCCACCGCCGTGCGCTCGGGCAAGTTGAAGCAGTCCTATGTGGATGAATCGGTGCGCCGCGTGCTGCGCGCCAAGTACCGCCTGGGTTTGTTTGAAGATCCGTATCGCTACTGCGATGTGGAGCGCGAGAAGGCGCGCACGCTGACTCCGGAAAACCGCGCCGCCGCCCGTTCGATGGCGCGCAAGTCGCTGGTGTTGCTGGACAACAACGGCACCTTGCCGCTGTCCAAGAACATCAAGACGCTGGCGGTGATCGGCCCGCTGGCCAACCTGCAGCGCGCCATGCTCGGCAACTGGGCCGGCGCGGGTCGCGACGAAGACACGGTGACCCCGCTGGCCGGCATCCAGGCCGCCGTGGGCGACAAGGTCAAGGTGATCTATGTGGAAGGCACCAGCCTGGAAGGCGGTGAGACCACCGGAATTGCCGAGGCGGTCAAAGCCGCCAAGCAGGCCGATGCGGTGCTGCTGTTCCTGGGCGAGCATCCGGACATGAGCGCCGAAGCGCGCAACCGCACCACCCTGGATCTGCCGGGCGCGCAGCAGGCGTTGGCCGAAGCCGTGGCCAAGGCCGGCAAGCCCACCGCCGCGGTGCTGCTCAATGGCCGTCCGCTCTCGATTGGTCCGCTGCGCAAGCAGGTGCCGGCGATTCTGGAAGCCTGGTTCCCCGGCGTGGAAGGCGGCAACGCGATTGCCGACGTGGTCTTTGGCGACTTCAGTCCTTCCGGCAAATTGCCGGTGACCTTCCCGCGTACCGTCGGCCAGGTGCCGATCTACTACAACCACAAGAACACCGGCCGTCCGCCGCGCGAGGAAGAGCGCTACACCTCCAAGTACATCGACGTGCCGTGGACGCCGGAGTATGTGTTCGGCCATGGCCTCAGCTACACCAGCTTCAAGTACAGCGATCTCAAGCTGGCCCAGCCGCGCATTGGCACGCAGGGCAAGCAGCAGGTGAGCGTGACCGTCACCAACAGCGGCCAGCGCGAAGGCGATGAAGTGGTGCAGCTGTACGTGCGCGATGACGTGGCTTCGATCACCCGTCCTGTGCGCAGCCTGCGCGGCTTCCAGCGCGTGTCGCTCAAGCCGGGCGAATCGAAGACGGTCAACTTCACCCTGGGCTTTGACGACCTGTCGTTCTACAACGCGGCCATGAAGAAAGTGGTTGAGCCCGGCAGCTTCACCGTGTTTGCCGGCGGCGATTCCAACGCCGCGCTGCAAGCCAAGTTCGAAGTCGCGGCGCCCTGACCTGGATTGACCCGCGTGCCGTGGGACCGGACAAATCCTGTCCCACGGCCGTGATCAGTGACCGATTCCACGCATCTATTGCAGCGCAGCACGCCTAATCGAACTCAACCACGCGCGCAAGCTCTTGATTTGAAAGTACGGACGACGTGAAATAACTGGAGCTTTACATTCGGTTTTGGAAACGTTTACAGTCCGCAGCACTTAGCAGTCTTGACCGCGGAGGGGCGGCTCAATGGCGCGAACGGCCGTCACCATCAAGGACGTGGCGCGGGAGGCGAAGGTTTCTGTCGCCACCGTTTCACGGGCACTGAACGGACACGACAACGTGGCCGAGTCGGTGCGTCAGTTGGTGGTCGCCACCGCTGATCGCCTGCGCTACCAGCCGCACGCCGCCGCCCGCAGCCTGAGCAGCCGGCGCACCCAGACCATCGGCGTGGTCCTGCCGGACTTGTACGGCGAATTCTTTTCCGAACTGATCCGTGGCATCGACCAGGTCGCGCGTGCGCGTCGCCAGCATCTGCTGGTGTCCAGCTACCACGGCCATCCGGAAGAGCAGGGCGAGGCACTGCGCGCCATGCGCGGTCGCGTCGACGGCCTGCTGGTGCTGTCGCCGTACGTGGATCGTCCCGGCTTCCTGACCGAGAACCTGCCGGCCTATCTGCCTGCCGTGTTGATCAATACCCACCTGGATGATCTGGTCTATCCGGTGTTGAACATCGACAACTACGGCGGCGCACGCGCCATGACCGAACACCTGCTGCAGGTGGGTCATCGCCATATCGCTTTCATCGGCGGTCCGGACGACAACTTCGATGCGCGCGAGCGCCTGCGTGGATTCCGCGATGCGATCAACGCCGTCGACGCGCAAGCGATGGAGCTGGCCGGCGACTTCAGCGAGGCCAGCGGCTACGAGGCCGGCAAGCAACTGCTCGCCGCCACTGCACGCCCGCAAGCAGTGTTTGCCGCCAACGACATGATGGCGCTCGGCTGCCTGTACGCATTCAATGAAGCCGGCCTGCAAATCCCAGGCGATATCGCGCTCGCCGGCTTCGACGACATCCCGCTCGCACGCTTTGTTCACCCGCCTTTGACAACGATGCGGGTCAGCATCACCGAACTGGGTGGACAAGCCATGACGCGGCTGTTGGATGGCATTGATGCAACCGAACCACCTCCGGCCACCGCTCACACACTGGTGCCGGAGCTGATCGTGCGCGACTCCAGTGCCGCCAACAACCAACAACGAAAACGATAGCGGCCGTGGCCGCGGCTTTTTTTTACCCGGGTTTGTAATCGATTTCAGATTTACCGCAGCACCCAGAAAAATTTGCCCCTGACAACACCAATTGATTTGCCCTTGGAGGGAGAGAGTTCATGAGTAAGCCACGCACTAATCAGCGTCGTATCAACCGCAGCCTGCTGACGGTTGCATTGGCCAGCTGCCTGATGGTCACCGCCCCCGCGGTGCTGGCGCAGTCGTCCAATGCCACCTTGCGCGGCAAAGCGCCCACCGGCAGCAGCGTCACCGCCACCAACACCGCCACCGGCCTGACCCGCAAAGTCGCAGTCGGCGCCGATGGCAACTACGCACTCGTCGGCTTGCCGCCGGGTACCTATCGCGTCAATGCAGGCGAGGGCACCGAGAAGACCGTGACCCTGTCGGTCGCCACCTCGGTCACGTTGAACCTGGCTCCCGGTTCGACGCCTGCGCCGACCGGCGATGCCACCACACTCGACACGGTCACCGTCAGCGCGCCGCCGCTGCAGGAAGTGAAGACTTCGGAAGTGGGCACCAACGTGTCGCTGAAGCAGATCAACACCGTGCCGCAGCTGACGCGCAACTTCCTCGAGTTTGCCGACACCGTGCCGGGCATGCAGTTCGAGACCCAGACCAACGGCAACAGCTCGATCCGCGGCGGCGCGCAGACCAGTGCAGCGGTCAACGTGTTCATTGACGGCGTCGGCCAGAAGAGCTATCTGTTCGGCGGCGTGTCGGGCCAGACCGGCAGCGCCGGCAATCCGTTCCCGCAGTTGGCAATCGGCGAGTACAAGGTCATCACCTCCAACTACAAGGCCGAGTACGACCAGGTGGGTTCGGCGGCGATCATTGCGCAGACCAAGTCCGGCACCAACGAGTTCCACGGCGAAGTGTTTGGCCGCAAGACCACCACCAGCTGGCGTGCTGAAACGCCGGCCGAAGAGGCTTCCGGCAACAAGCAGGCCACGCACCAGAATGAGTACGGCGCCTCCTTCGGCGGCCCGATCATCCAGGACAAGATGCATTTCTTCGTCGCCTATGAAGCGAAGGATTTCGTCATTCCGGTCGATCCGGTGCAGCTGCCTGACAACTTCCGCTCCACGCTGACCGACGATCTGCCGCAGAGCGCACGCGACCAGCTTGGTCCGGCTACGCGTCCGTTCTCCGAAGACCTGTACTTCGGCAAGATCGATTGGGATGTCAGCGAGAACGATCGCCTGGAGTTGTCGGCCAAGGTCCGCCGCGAAACCGGCCGCGACAATGTCGGCAACCAGGACGCGGTCTCGGCGTCGAAGAACATCAAGAACGACGAAGAACGCTACGACCTGCGCTGGCAGCATTACGGCGAGGGCTACTTGAACGAAGCCCGCATCTCGTACGAAGACGTGCTGTACAACCCCACCGCTTACACGATGGGCAACCAGACCATCTACACCAACGGCTTCAACGATGGTGATCAGCTGTTGCGCGTGGATGCCACCAGCGGTCTGGCCATCCAGAACAAGGCGCAGAAGGGTCCGTCGTTCCAGAACGACATCACCTTCAACTCGATCGAGTGGGCTGGCAGCCATGTGATCAAGGCCGGCATCAAGTACAAGGACGTCGAGCTCACTCAGAGCGAGAACTCCACGGCCAACCCGTCGTTCTATTACGCGGTGGGCGATGGTCTGGGCACGGCGACGATTCCCTACCAGGTCAAGTTCAATCTGCCCTTCACCGGCGCCTCGCCGATCGTCACCACCAATGCCAAGCAGTACGGCATCTACATCCAGGACGACTGGGATGTGAATGACAAGCTGCAGTTGAACCTGGGCATCCGCTACGACTACGAAGAAATTCCGTCGTACCTGGACTTCCAGACGCCGCAAGCCGTGGTCGACGCCTTGACCGGCCCGGGTACCAATCCGGCCATCAGCGCCACCTATGCCGAGCAGTTGGCCAAGGGCGGCATTGATCTGAACAACTATCTGAGCAACGGCGGCAACCGCAAGGCCGACAAGAACAACTGGGCACCGCGCCTGGGTTTCTCGTACGACTTCAACGGTGATGAGAGCTTCGTGTTGTTCGGCGGTGCCGGTCGTAGCTACGACCGCAATCTGTACGACTACATGGGCCTGGAGCAGGTCAAGTCGGCGCTGTCGGGTTACACCCTGCGCTTTGCTGAAAGCAGTGGCTGCACGCCGGCTCCGGCAAGCTGCGTGGCCTGGAATCCGGCCTATCTCAATGGCCTGGACAACCTGGCACCGCTGGTTCCGTCCAACGTGCGCACCGGCGAAATCGATCTGCTCAACAACGACCTGGTCACGCCGTATTCGGATCAGTATTCGCTGGGTATCCGCAACGTCATCGGCCAGTGGAATACCTCGGCCACTGTGGCTTACATCCACAGCAAGGAAGGCTTCGTCTTCACCCTCGGCAACCGCTATCCGAACGGCGATTTCTGGCAGGGCGGCAGCCAGCCCTGGGGCCACAATCCGCCGGGCTTTGGCGGCTTGATTCTGGGCGACAACGGCATCGAGACCAAGACCACCCAGGTGCTGCTGTCGGCTGACAAGCCGTACACCAAGGAATCGGGCTGGGGCTTCACCGGCGCGTACACCTACTCGCACTCCAAGGGCAACCGCGGTGGCGACGAGCACTACGCGTTCGATGCGGGCCGGATCGAAGACTATCCCTTCATCAACCTCAAGGCCGTGCCGGAGCATCGCTTCGTCTTCACCGGCATCTACGACCTGGGTTGGGATATCACCGCCTCGGCCAAGCTGACCCTGGCCACCACGCCGCCGATGAACGAAGTGGCGCCGGGTGCGTATTTCGGCGGTATTCCGCGTCCTGCGGCGATCAACGACATGCCGGGACAGAAGTTCGTGATCGGTGGCGATATCTGGGGCACGCGTCAGTTGGATCTGTCGCTGGCCAAGGACATGCACATCACCGAGACGGTCACCGTGCAGATCCGCGGCGACCTGATCAACGCGACCAATGCCAAGAACTACAACAGCTTCTCCGCGTACTGGGGTGATGGCACCACCTACAATCCGTCCGCCTCGTTCAACACCAGCGGTGGCATGTACACGCCTTCGCGCACTCTCTTCATGAGCGCGCGGGTCTTCTGGTAAGCAAGCATGAGCTGGTAAGCAAGACAAGCTCCTCGGCGTCGGCGGAACCCGTGTTGCACGGGTTCCGCCGGGGCAACCGGGAACTTGGCCGTCTCTTTGCACCACATAGATTGATATGAGCGAACGCGCCCCCCAATCCATCACCATCGTCGGCGGCGGTACCGCTGGCTGGATGACCGCTGCGGCTTTGGCGGCCACGCTGCCGCGCGGCTATACGATCCGGCTGATCGAGTCCGAGCAGATTGGCACGGTGGGCGTGGGCGAGGGCACCATTCCGCATATCCATCATTTCAACCAGCTGCTGCGTCTGGATGAGGCCGACTTCATCCGCAACACGCAGGGCACTTTCAAATTGGGCGTGCAGTTCCGCGACTGGCGCCGCATCGGCGACAGTTACATGCACGGCTTTGGCAGCAGCCTGGGCCCGGGCCTGAACCTGTTGCCGTTCCATCAGTACTGGGTCAAGGCCCACCACGCAGGCCGCGCGCAGGCATTGGACAAGTACGTGCTGGCCGCCTCGGCCGGTCCGGCTGGCAAGTTCATGACCTCGGCACGCGACGTGCCGGCCAATTCGCCGCTGGCCAATATCTCCTACGCTTACCACTTCGATGCCGGCTTGTATGCGCGCTACCTGCGCAGCTACGCCGAGCAACGCGGCGTGGTTCGCAGCGAAGGCATCGTGCGTCAGGTCAAGCAGACCGACAATGGCGATATCGCCGCGGTCGTGCTCGACAACGGCGAAGAAATCTCCGGCGATCTGTTTGTCGATTGCTCCGGCTTTCGCGGCCTGTTGATCGAAGAAACGCTCAAGACCGGCTACCACGATTACAGCCATTGGCTGCCGTGCAACCGCGCGCTGGCCGTGCCGACTGAGAATGCCGGTCCGCCCACGCCGTATACGCGCTCGACCGCGCGCGAAGCCGGTTGGCAATGGCGTATTCCCTTGCAGCACCGCACCGGCAACGGCTACGTGTACTGCAGCGACTACATCAGCGACGACGAAGCCACTGCCACGCTGCTGGCCAACCTGGACGGCAGGCCGCTCAAGGATCCGATGCCGCTGCGCTTCGTCACTGGCCGGCGCAAGCAGTTCTGGAACCGCAACGTGGTGGCCATCGGTCTGTCCAGCGGCTTTCTGGAACCGCTGGAAGCCACCAGCATCTATTCCATCCAGACCGGCATCACCAAGCTGTTGGCGCTGCTGCCGCAGGACCGCGACTACGCGGTGCTGTCCGAGCGCTACAACACGCAGATGGGCTTTGATTTTGATCGCATCCGCGACTTCCTGATCCTGCATTACAAGGCCAACCAGCGCGAAGAGCCGTTCTGGCAGCGCTGTGCGGCGATGCAGATTCCGCAGGAGTTGCAGGCGGTCATCGATCTGTTCGCCGACAGCGGCCGCTACTTCCGTCAGGGCGAGGAGATGTTTGCCGAGATGAGCTGGGTGCAGGTGCTGATCGGGCAGGGCGTCCTGCCGCGCGCCTGGCATCCGTTGGTGGATCAGGTGCCGGAAGAAGATGTGTGGCGCTTCATCGACAGCGTGGGCGGCACCATCGAGCGTTGCGTGGAAGCGATGCCGATGCAGCAGGCTTTTATCGACAGGCACTGCGCTGCGCCGAAACTGGCGATGGAACTGCCGCGCGAGCCGGTGAGCGCGTAAGCGCCCGGCCCTTTTTTTAACCCGACATGTAAACGGTTACAGGCTGATAAACGCAATGATGAAAGGGTTCTGCAAGCAAGCCAAGTGGGCGCTCGTCACGGCAGTGATCTGCCTGGCCGCCGCCTGCCAGCCGCAAGACGACGCGGCCAAGCGCACCACGGCCACGCCGGCCGTGGCGCCCAAGCCGCCGGAAGCCAAGCCACCGGAACCGGTCAAGCCGCCGCCGTTGCCGCCGCTGTTCCGCGATATCGAGCGCCGCACCTTCCAGTTCTTCTGGGATACCAGCAACGAACTCAACGGCATGACCCCGGACCGCTATCCGTCGCGTCCATTCGCCAGCATCGCCTCGGTCGGTTTCGCGCTCACGGCGTACCCCATCGGCGTGGAGAACGGCTGGGCCAGCCGCACTCAGGCAGTGGACCGCACCCTGGTCACGCTGCGCTTCCTCAAGGATCTGCCGCAGGGCCCGCAGGCCGAAGGCAAGGCCGGCTACAAGGGTTTCTACTATCACTTCCTCGACATGCAGAGCGGCCAGCGCTATGCGAGCTGGGTCGAGCTGTCGAGTGTGGACACCACCTTGCTGATGATGGGCGTGCTGTTTGCGCAGTCGTACTACGACCGCGACGATCCGCGCGAGAAGGAAATCCGCGAGCTGGCCGACACGCTGTACAAGCGCGTGGACTGGACCTTCATGCAGAAGAACAAGCCGCTGGTGGCGATGGGCTGGTTCCCCGAGAGCGGCATCATTCCGCACGACTGGAAGGGCTACAACGAAGCCATGATGCTGTACATCCTGGCATTGGGTTCGCCGACGCATCCGGTCAAGCCCGAAGCCTGGGAAGTGTGGACGCGCACCTATGGCGAATCCTGGGGCGTCTACCAAGGCCAGGAATATCTGACCTTCGGCCCGCACTTCGGCCACCAGTACAGCCACGTCTGGATTGATTTCCGCGGCATCCAGGACGCGTACATGCGCGAGCGCGGCATCGACTACTTCGAGAACAGCCGCCGCGCCACCTACGCCCAGCGCCAGTACGCGATGGAAAATCCGATGAAGTGGCGCGACTACGGCGAGAACGTCTGGGGCCTGACCGCCAGCGACGGCCCGCAGCAGACTCTGCAGGAGTATCGCGGCGAGCAGCGCCAGTTCCGCCATTACTCGGCGCGCGGCGTCGGCTTCCGCGAGAACTTCGATGACGGCACCATCGCGCCGACCGCAGCGATCGCCTCGCTACCGTTCGCCCCGGAGTTGGTGATTCCGGCCACCGAGGAAATGCATAAGCGCTACGGCGAATACCTGTACTCCAGCTACGGCTTCCTGGACGCGTTCAATCGCAGCTTCGACTACGAGATTCCGCTCAAGAGCGGACGCATCGTGCCGGGCGAGGGCTGGGTGGCCAGCGACTACATCGGCATCGACCAGGGTCCGATCCTGACCATGATCGCCAACTACCGGAACGGCTTTGTGTGGGAGGTGATGAAGAAGAACCCCTACATCCGCGAAGGCCTGTTGAAGGCCGGCTTCGAAGGCGGCTACCTGACCCCCAAGGATGCGCCCATCCAGATCCCGGCCAATGCCGATCCCGATGCCGCCGCTGCCCGCGCCCTGGGCACGGCCGAATCGCGCGCAGCCCAGGCCGGTGAACAGCAGGATGCACCCCCACGCAACCAGGTGCCGAAGTAAGCTGGCGGCATGCGAAGCCGCCCGCAAGACCCATCCCCGGCAGGCCCCGGGCGGACCGTGACTGACACGGTCCGCCGGGCTCGGCTGCCGCATTCGCGAGTGGGCGTGTTGTTGCGGCTTTTGGCCGGGGCCGGTGCGCTGAGCGTGCTGCTGTTGTTGTTGTCAGCCTGTAGCCGCGCGCCGCAAAAACAAACCGTCAGCTTCTGGGCGATGGGCCGCGAGGCCGAAGTGGTGCTGGAACTGGTCGCCGACTTCGAGCGCCTGCACCCTGATATCGACGTGCAGGTGCAGAACATCCCGTGGACGGCGGCGCACGAAAAACTGCTGACCGCCTTTGCCGCCGACGGCCTGCCGGATATCTGCCAGATGGGCAACACCTGGCTGCCCGAGTTCGCCGCGCTCAACACTTTGGAGCCGCTGCAGCCGTACGTGCAGAGTTCGAAGATCGTTGATCGCCGCGATTACTTCCCAGGCATCTGGGACACCAGCGTGGTCGATGGCCGTCTGCTCGGCGTGCCCTGGTACGTCGACACGCGTCTGCTGTACTACCGCAAGGATCTGCTGCGTCAGGCCGGCTTTGCGCAACCGCCGCGCACCTGGGCGGAGTGGGAGCGGGCGATGGCCGCCATCAAACGCCAGGGTGGCGACAAGCGCTACGCGATCCTGATGCCGGTCAACGAATTCGAGCAGCCGCTGTCGCTGGCCTTGCAGATGCCGGACCCGCTGCTGCGCGATCACGACAACCGCGGCAATTTCAGCAGCCCGGGCTTTCGCAAGGCGCTGGGTTTCTACGCCAATGCGTTCGAACAGGGTTGGGCGCCGAAAATGTCCGAGACCCAGGTGTCCAATGTCTGGGACGAATTCTTCAACGGCCTGTATGCGTTCTACTTCTCCGGGCCGTGGAATATCCGCGAGTTCAAGAAGCGCGCGCCGCCGGCGTTGGCTGATCAATGGGGCACCATGCCCTTGCCGGGTCCGGACGGCCCCGGCGCTGGCATTGCCGGCGGCACCAGCCTGGTGATCTTCAAGAGTTCCGGACGCAAGCAGGCGGCGTGGTTGATGATTGAATACCTGTCGCGGCCGGATGTGCAGGCGCGCTTCCACGCCTTGATTGGCGATCTGCCGCCGCGCCGCAGCACCTGGGACATGCCGCAGCTGGCTAATGACGAATACGCGCGCGCCTTCCGCGATCAGTTGGAGCGGGTCAAGCCCACGCCCAAGGTGCTGGAGTGGGAACGCATTGCCCAGGAGATGCGCGTAGTCACCGAGCAGGTGGTGCGCGGCGGCCTGCCGCAGGATCAAGCCGTGCGCGAACTGGACCAGCGGGTCGACGCCATCCTCGACAAGCGCCGCTGGTTGTATGAGCGTGATCAAGCCGAACACGCCACCGCCGCCGGAGCCGTGCCATGAGGCCGACTCTGGGCCGCAAGCTGATGCGCACGCCGGTGGCCGGCTGGATGTTCGTGGCGCCGGCGTTGATCATCCTGGGCGTGTTCTTTGGCCTGCCGGTGTTCGCTGCGCTGCTGCTGAGCCTGACCGACTTTGATCTGTACGCGCTGGCCGACTCGGATAATCTGCGCTTTGTCGGCTTCAACAACTATCTGGATCTGCTGCAGACGGCAATCTTCTGGAAGTCGCTGGGCAATACGCTGTACTTCGTCATCGTCGGCGTGCCGCTGTCGATTGCGGTTTCGCTGGGCGCGGCCATGCTGCTCAATGCACCGCTGGCGCGCTTCAAGGCATTGTTCCGCACCGCGCTGTTCGCGCCAGTGGTGACCACCCTGGTGGCGGTGGCGGTGATCTGGCGCTACCTGTTCCACACCAGCTACGGCCTGGTGAACTGGGCGCTGGGGCAGGTGGGTATCGCACCGGTCGATTGGCTGGGCGATCCGCGCTGGGCCATGCCGACCATCATCCTGTTCGCGGTGTGGAAGAACTTTGGCTACAACATGGTGATCTTCCTGGCCGGCCTGCAGACCATTCCGCAGGATCTCTACGAGGCCGCGCGCATCGACGGCGCCTCCAAGTGGCGGCAGTTCCGCCACATCACCCTGCCCATGCTGGGGCCGGTGCTGCTGGTGGTGGCGGTGATCACAGTGTCGGGTTACTTCCAACTCTTCGCCGAGCCTTATGTGATCACCCGCGGCGATCCACTGCAAAGCACGGTCAGCGTGCTGTATTTCATGTTCGAGGAAGGTTTCAAGTGGTGGAAGCTGGGCCGCGCCTCGGCAGTGGCGTTCCTGCTGTTTGCGATCATCCTGGCGGTGACCACGCTGATGCTGCGCCTGGGCAAGCGCAAGGATTTGATATGAAACCGTCGCCGCTCTCGCGCGAAGTCGGCGCCGGCCGTGGCCAGGCCTGGCTGATCAACGGCGCCTTGCTGTCGCTGGCGATCATCAGCCTGGCGCCGCTGCTGTGGATGCTGTCGGTGTCGTTCATGCCGGCCGGCGAAGCCAGCCGCTTCCCGCCGCCGCTGCTGCCGTCCGCGCTGACACTGGGCAATTATCGCGAGCTGTTCGGCCGCACCGGCATGGCACACAACTTCGCCAACAGCCTGCTGGTCTCCAGCGCCATCACCCTGGGCTCGCTGCTGGTCAACACGCTGGCCGGCTATGCGTTTGCCAAGCTGCGCTTCCGTGGTCGCCAGCAGATCTTCCAGGTGCTGCTGGCCGCGCTGGTGATTCCCGCGCAAGTGGCCATGCTGCCGCTGTTCCTGTTGATGAAGCAGCTGGGTCTGGTCAACAGCTTTGGCGGGGTGATTGTGCCGGCGCTGGCCACGGTGTTCGGCATCTTCCTCGTCCGCCAATACGCGCGCAGCATTCCCGACGAGCTGCTGGAAGCCGCGCGCATTGACGGCGCCAGCGAGCTGCGGATCTTCTTCCGCATCGTGCTGCCCATGCTTAAACCCGTGTTGGTGACCCTGGCCATCTTCACCTTCATGGCGGCCTGGAACGATTTCATGTGGCCGCTGATCATCCTGACCGATCAGGAGCACTACACACTGCCAGTGGCGCTGGCCTCGCTCTCGCGCGAACACATCATGGACGTGGAGATGATGATGGCCGGCGCGGTGATCACCGTGCTGCCGGTGCTGCTGTTGTTCCTGCTGCTGCAGCGCTACTACCTGCAAGGCCTGATGATGGGGAGCGTGAAAGGATGAGCAGGGAAGAACGCGTGGCGGGCAGCCCAACCTCCGCATCCCTGTGCGCGCAAAATCGCAGCGCCCCCCGTAGGAGCGGCTTCAGCCGCGAACCTAGCACCGCCTCCGCCGCGATCCAGCGTCGACCCCATGCCCTTGCAGCCCCTTCGCTCCTGCTGTTGCTAGCCTCAGCCACCGCCCAAGCACAACAGTCCCCGCAAACCCTCGACAACTTCGACAACCCGGCAACGTGGCGCGTCAACACCTCCAACCAGGTTAGCGCCAGCCTGCGCAGCGTGGCAGGCGTGGACGGCAAAGCGCTCTGCCTGGACTACGACTTCAACGGCGTCTCCGGCCACGCCGGCATCCAGCGCGACTTGCCGTTGGATTACCCGGCCAACTACCAATTCCAATTCCAGCTGCGTGGCGACTCACCCCGCAATGATCTGCAGTTCAAGTTGATTGACGCCAGCGGCGACAACGTCTGGTGGGTCAATCGCACGCGCTACGACTTCCCCAAGGACTGGACCGCGGTCACCTACAAGCGCCGCCACATCGACAAGGCCTGGGGTCCCAGCCCCGAGCGTGAACTGCGCAAGAGTGCGCGCATCGAGTACACGATCTACAACGCCGTAGGCGGCAAGGGCAGCGTCTGCTTCGACAACCTGACCTTGCAGGAACTGCCGGCGCAGGACAGCTCGCCGTTGCATGCCAGCGCCACTGCCACCGGCACCATGCCGGACAGCCAGCCGGGCAGCGCGGTGGATGGACGTGCTGACAGCGCGTGGGGCGCGCAGCTGCATGGCTTGCAGCCGACATCGCTGACCTTGGATTTGGGATCGGTGCGCGAGTTTGGCGGCCTGGTGCTGGATTGGCGCACGGATCGCCAGGCTGCGCGCTATCGTGTGGAAACCTCGACCGACGGCAACACCTGGACCCAACGCGCGCAAATAGAGAACGGCAACGGCGGCCGCGACTACATTCCGCTGCCGGAAACTGAAGCCCGCTATCTGCGCCTCTGGCCAGAAGACGGCCCGTGGACCTCGACCTGGCTCAACGAAGCCCGCATCCAACCGCTGGCCTTTGCCGCCACGTCCAACGACCTGCTCAAAGCCGTCGCCGCCGATGCGCCCAAGGGTCGCTTTCCGCGCGGCTTTGTCGGTGAGCAGCCGTACTGGACCATCGTCGGCATCGACGGCGGTTACCAGCAAGGTTTGATCGGCGAAGACGGCGCCATTGAACTTAGTCGCGGCGGGCCGAGCATCGCGCCTTTCGTGCACGTGCGTGATGCCAGCCTAAAGCCGCGCCAGGGCGAGTGGATCAGCTGGGCCGATGCCACTGCCAGCCAGTCCCTGCAGGATCGCTATCTGCCCATCCCCAGCGTGCAGTGGAAGCATCCACAGCTCGAGCTGACCGCCACGGCCTTCGCCCAGGGCACACCCGGCCATGCGCAACTGGTCGCGCGTTACCGCCTGAGCAATCCCACCGGTAAGACCCTGCGCTACACCTTTGCGCTGACCTTGCAGCCATGGCAGGTCAATCCGCCCAGCCAGTTCCTCAATACTCCCGGTGGATACAGCGCCATTCGCAGCATTGCCGTCGAGCCCGAGCGCATCCTGATTGATGGCAAGCCGCGCGTTTACGCCGCCATCGGTGAGCAGGCCATGGCCAGCAATTTCGGGCAGGACCTGGCGGTGTCTCGTCTGGATGAACTGCGTCCGGAGGCGAAGCCCTCAGCGCGTACCGCCCACGACGATGCCGGTCTGGCCTCCGCCGCGTGGGCCTACACGCTTGAACTGAAACCCGGCGAAAGCCGCGAGTTTTCCTGGTGGGCACCGCTGGAAGGCGAAGACGTACTGCCCGCTGACTTCGATGCCGCGCAAGCGCAGGCAAGCGTAGCTGCGCAATGGCACGACAAGTTGGATCACGTGCAGCTGAAAGTACCCGCGCAAGGCCAGCAACTGGTCGATACCCTGCGCACCTCGCTGGCGCACATGCTGATCTCGCGCATCGGACCGCGCCTGCAACCCGGCACGCGTTCGTACTCGCGCAGCTGGATCCGCGATGGCGCGATGATTTCCGAAGGCCTGCTGCGCATGGGTCGCGACGACGTGGCGCGCGACTACGTGGAGTGGTTCGCCCCGTACCAGTTCAAGGACGGCATGGTGCCGTGTTGCGTGGATGATCGCGGCAGCGACCCGGTGCCGGAGAACGACAGCCATGGCGAACTGATCTACGCCATTGCCGAGTATTACCGCTATACCGGTGATCGCGACTTCCTGCGCAAGATGTGGCCGCATGTGCAGGGTGCTTTCGCCTATATGGAGAAGCTGCGTGCCAGCGAACGCACCGCCGCCAATCGCGCCACCAATGCCGCCTTCTACGGGATGATGCCGGTGTCGATCAGCCATGAAGGCTACTCGTCCAAGCCGGTGCATTCGTACTGGGACAACTTCTGGGCACTGCGCGGCTACAAGGATGCGGCGGAGATGGCGCTGCGGGTGGGCAGCCGAGCGGAGCAGAAAAGCATGGCGGCGGCGCGCGATGAATTCCGCGCCGACTTGCAGGCCTCGCTGCTGTACGCGGCACGTCAGCATCAGCTGGATTTCCTGCCTGGCTCGGTCGAGCACGGTGATTTCGATGCCACCTCCACCACCATTGGTCTGGCGCCTGGTGGCGAACAGGGCCGTTTGCCGGAGCCTTTGCTGCACAACACCTTTGAGCGTTACTGGAAGCAGTTCGCTGAGCGTCGCGATGGCCAACGGGCGTGGAAGGATTACACGCCCTACGAGTGGCGCAACGTGGCGGCGTTCACCCGTCTGGGGTGGCGAGACCGCGCATGGCAGGCCATCGACTTCTTCTTCGGCCACCGAACCCCGCAGGCCTGGAATCAGTGGGCGGAAGTGATCTCCCATACACCCCGCACGCCGTTCTTCCTGGGCGACTTGCCGCATGCCTGGGTAGGTTCGGACTTCGTGCGCTCGGCGCTGGAATTGTTTGCCTACTCGCGCGAGTTGGATGACAGCATCGTGCTGGCCGCTGGCGTGCCCTCCGAATGGCTGGCAGGCGAGGGCATTGCTATTGAAGGTCTGCGTTCGCCCCAGGGTGCGTTGGCGTACTCCTTGCGCCGGCAGGGCGATGTGCTGCAGCTGGACGTGCGCGAGGGCTTGAAGCTGCCGGCCGGTGGCCTGGTCTTGCCTTGGCCGTATGCGGATGGCGCGCCCGGTGCCACGACGATCAATGGCGCGCCAGTGCAGTGGAAGGATGGCGAGCTGCGGATTCAATCGCTGCCGGCCAAGGCAGAGGTTAGGCTGCGCTAAGGCGCATTATTCGTAGTACATCGTGAATTCCACTTCAGCCGAGAGAGTGCCGGCAGTGGGCCTCTTACTGCTCAACCTGTACATGGCAGCTTTCAGAGGGATGGTCAGGTTACCGCCCACGGTCGTGTTGTAGCCACTCACATCCATCTTTGTCCCATCGATGGGCACGGCCGAACCGTCAGGCTTCATCAACTTTACGCCTATGCCAGTAGAAGTCGAAGACGAACTCGGGCCGATTACGCCGGGGAGAGTCGCTTGTGCCTGCGCGGAGTACAGTTTGTACTTGATGGTGTTGATGTCTTTGGCGCAGTTGTTGACGTTGAGCGTAAACGAAACGGGTGAAGTGGTGCTGCCTGCATCGAGTAGCGTATCTGCGCTCTGATTGCCCAATGCGACCGTTACGTTTGGGGTCGTGCATGCAGGTGCGTCGATCGTTGTTGCAGTGAGATTGTAGTAGAGGTAGTAATTTTCATCTTGTTTGCCAATTTGGCCGAACGTAGGGAGCTGCTTGGCCACTCTTTTTGGCTCGATCTTCCCGGGACTCATGGGACCGGTGACGACATATTTTGCTCCAAGTTGGGTTTGGAGCGTCAGGGTATAGGTGCCGCCAGGTCTCATGCATCCGGCGACCCAGCCAGGCACGTTTATGAACGCGGTCATGCCGCAATCCTTTACGCTGGCTGTCAGCGCCAGGCCGACGCCCGCAAGACCTGTCTCCCAGACCGTTACGCTTACGCCGACTGAATTTTTGACGGTCAAGCCGCTAACCGGGGTCAACGACCCGCTGTCAACCATGGCCGAAACTGACTTTGAAAGCTCAGAGGTGCACGTACGCGGAGAGTTGGTTGTGGAGTAGACCCAATCGGTCAACGAGGTTCCGATTGCGGTGTCGCGCGGATACTTGATCGTCGTCGGCATCGTGATGGATTCTTCTTTAGCCCCAAGCGGGGTACACTTTTGTGCCGCTGCACGATGAGGTAGCATCAGCAGCGTTGCCAAAGCGAGGACGGCGAACCAGATCCAACGTCGCCATTGGTCTCGGCCAGTTGGGTGAGTTGCGGAAGGGGTTCTTGGATGCGTGATCATTTTGAGGGCCTACTTGAAAGTGAGCATCTGCCACAGACGCATACTGCCGGTTGCAGGCACCTTGAATGTTCGCATGGTTTGTCAATGAGAGATTTCAGTCCGTCGGAACAGAAGACTTTGGCTTCAGGCTTGCCACGTTCGTGTGGCTGAAATTCCATACATTTGGGCGCAAAAGGCGCCAGCAGTCGGAGACTGTGATTCGCGCTCGTTGACGCTTCGAGCAAAATCCAACATGAATTTGCACACTAGCGAGGCAGCCGGCTCGTGACTCAGCCAGACTTCTGCGGGGGGCGGCCCTCGCACGCCAGGCTCCCCCTTTGGCCACTACCGCTGGCGATCACGGTGACATTTTTGTTTGCCGTACATGCCGCCTACGCCTTGTCGATCCGCGACGGTTGGGTGCCCGCCTGCATTCCCTACCTGGAAGGCTGCGTCTCCATCAGCCGCGCCGCCCGCCATGGGGTTGGCAATCAGCTGTTCCGCTGGCTGGTGATTCCTTGCGCTGGCTTGCATGCGTTGGTCTGGTGGCTCTCGACCCGTTGGTTGGTGAACGACCGGCCCGGCGCCACGGCGATTCGCAGCATGCAGCTGCTGGGCATCATTTCTGCCGGCGCCCTGGCGGTGTATGCGATGTTCCTGGGCACCCAGGGCGAGGTGTATGGCTTCTTGCGCCGCTACGGCGTGACCGTGTACTTCGGTTTCGGATTCTTGGCGCAGCTGTTGTTGCTGCGCGTGGCGGCACAACGCGATGTCATCGGGCCACGGCTGCGGCGAGTGATGGCGGCGGTCTGCGTTTGCATGTTGCTGCTGGGCGTGGCGAACGTGGTCGCGGGCTTTGTCGTCGACGACGAGACTCTGCGTGATCGCGTGGAGAACGCGCTGGAGTGGCAGCTGGGATTGTTGCTGGTGGGTTGGTTTGCGCTGCTGGCGCTGGCGTGGAAGGCCGCGAGCCTGCAGTGGCCTGCGGTAGGGGTGCGGACGGCTGGGAGAGGTCGGGACTGAAGTCCCTCCTACAGAATGCCGAGTCGCGTGCTGATGCGGCGGGAGTGCTTAGCCGCGCACGCGCTTGACGATCGCGGCCGCCTTGGCCGAGCTCTCGCGCACCTTGTCCCATTCGCCCTTGGCCAGCCAATCCTTGGGCACCATCCACGAGCCGCCAATGCAGACCACGTTGGGCTGCGACAGATAGTCGGCGGCGATGTCTTCGCCAATGCCGCCGGTGGGGCAGAGCTTGAGTTCGGAGAGCGGGCCAGCCAGGCCCTTGACCATTGCCAGGCCGCCGACTGCGTTTGCCGGAAACAGCTTGCACACGCGGAAGCCGTGCGCCATCAGGGTCAGCAGTTCGGTCGGCGACGCCGCGCCCGGCACCACCGGAATCTCTGCCTGCGCCAGCGCCGAGGCCATCTCGGCGGTCGTGCCCGGAGTGACCAGGAAATCCGCGCCGGCATCGATCGATTGCTTCATCTGATCCACGGTCAACACCGTGCCCGCGCCAATGACGATATCCGGCAGTTCGCGCTTGAGCATCGCCAGCGCTTCCATCGCCACCGGCGTGCGCAGGGTCAGTTCAATCGCCGGCAGGCCGCCTTCCAGCAAGGCCTGCGAAACCTTGCGCGCTTCGTCCAGCGAATTGACGGTGACCACCGGCAGGATGCCGGCCGCGCGGAGGAGGGATTCGGCTTTCTGCGTGCGGGCTTGGATCGACATGGGGCGGAAGATTCCTGAAAAGTTTCTGTTGATTGGGGACGCGTGGTCTAACTATCCCTTCTCGCTGCGACTGACGCTTGTTGCGTTAGCGGCTGTCGGCGCTCACGCGTCCTTGGCTTCGTGCGGAGCTGCTGCCGCAAGTGCGGTCTCGCCCAGCTCGTACTCCGAATCGTACTCCCAGGTGCCGTTGTGGTACGGCGGCCCGCAGGAGATCGACAGCGCGCCCTGGTCTGCGGGCGTCACCACATCGCGACTGACCGCGAAAAGGTTGCGGCCCAGATCCAGCGCAGCGGGCGAAGTGTTGGGCGCCAGTTCGCGCGCGTTCCACTCTTCGGCCGGCACCAGCGCTTCCAGAACACCGGCTTCGGCATCCAGGCGAATCAGATCGCCTTCGCGCAGCTTGGCCAGCGGTCCACCGCGCGCGGCCTCCGGGGTCAGGTGGATGGCGGCGGGAATCTTTCCGGAAGCACCGGACAAACGGCCGTCGGTGACCAGCGCCACGCGCCGGCCCTGGTTCTGCAGCAGACCCAGCAGCGGGGCCAGCGAATGCAGCTCGGGCATGCCGTTGGAGCGCGGCCCCTGGTAACGCACGACCGCCACAAAGTCCTGCGGCAGCAGGCCGGCGGCGTGCAGCTTGTTGAGCGCGCGCGGGTCGTCCACCACCACGGCCGGTGCCTCGATAGTGCGGTATTCCTGCTTGACCGCCGAAGTCTTGATCAGCGAGCGGCCCAGATTGCCGCGTAGCAGGCGCAGACCGCCCTGGGCTTCGAAGGCCTCACTGACCGGGCGCACCACAGCGGTATCGGCGCTTTGCGCGATGCCCGGCGCATAAGCCAGCTTGCCATCCTGCAGGCGCGGTTCCTCGCAGAAGGCGCGCATGCCGCCGGCCACAATCGTCGGCAGGTCATGCATCAGGCCGGCGTCGAGCAGTTCGCGGAACACGAACTGGGTGCCGCCGGCGGCGGCGAAGCGGTTCACGTCGGCATCGCCGTTGGGATAGACACGTGCCAGCAGCGGCACGGTCTGGCTGATCACGTCGATATCGTCCCAGGTCAGCACGATGCCGGCCGCGCGCGCCACCGCCACCCAGTGGATGGTGTGGTTGGTGGAGCCGCCAGTGGCCATCAGCGCGGCAATCGCATTGACGATGGCGCGCTCGTCGATCAGGTGACCAATCGGGCGGTAGTCATCGCCCAGGGCGGTGATGCGCAACGCCTGTTCGGCCGAGGCGCGGGTGAGCACGTCGCGCAGCGGTTGATCCGGATTGACGAAGGAGGTGCCGGGCATTTGCAGGCCCATCGCCTCCAGCAGCACCTGGTTGGAATTGGCGGTGCCGTAGAAGGTGCAGGTGCCGGCGGCGTGGTAGCTGGCGGCTTCGGCTTCCAGCAGTTCCTCGCGACTGGCTTCGCCGGCGGCGTAGCGCTCGCGCACTTCGGCCTTCTTCTTGTTGGGGATGCCCGGGGTCATCGGGCCGGCCGGCACGAACACCGCCGGCAGGTGGCCAAAGGCCAGCGCACCAATCAGCAGGCCGGGTACGATCTTGTCGCACACGCCCAGATAGAGCGCGGCATCGAACATGTCGTGGCTGAGCGAAATCGCGGTGGCCTGGGCGATGGCGTCGCGCGAGAACAGCGACAGCTCCATGCCGGGGCGGCCCTGGGTGACGCCGTCGCACATCGCCGGCACGCCGCCGGCCACCTGCGCGGTGGCGCCCAAATCGCGCGCGACCTGGCGAATGATTTCCGGGTAGTGCTCAAACGGCTGGTGCGCCGAGAGCATGTCGTTGTAGGCGTTGATGATGCCCAGGTTGGGCGTGGCATCGGCGCGCAAGCGGCCTTTGTCCGTCGGACCGCAGGCGGCGAAGGCGTGGGCCAGGTTGCCGCAGCTCAAGCGCGAACGTTGCGGCGCATTGGCGTGGACGGCATCAATGCCCGCCAGATAGGCGCGGCGCAGCGGCAGGCTGCGCTGGCGGATGCGTTCGGTGACTTCTTGGATGCGCGGATGCAGGCTCATTGGCGTCGGCTGTACTGCGGAATAGCCCAAGTGTGCGCGTCACCGCCGTGCAGTTAAAGTGACCAATGCGAGACCAGCGAGCGCTGCGGAGGGCGGAAAACGCGGGTTTTCCGCATAAACC
>Ga0160448_100140_pt1 | contig 34694 bp, 35 predicted proteins | sample HID1973M_E1MG_FD_108269 | JGI IMG/M metagenome (GOLD analysis project Ga0160448, IMG submission 108269) | Enriched mosquito-associated microbial communities from UW Madison campus, WI, USA - HID1973M_E1 MG | ecosystem: Host-associated > Arthropoda: Insects > Digestive system > Unclassified ...
GTGATGCGCGCCGGCCTGCCGATGCAGGACATGGAGTTCGTGCAGTTCCACCCGACCGGCATCTACGGTGCCGGCTGCCTGATCACCGAAGGCGTGCGCGGCGAAGGCGGCATCCTGCGCAACAGCAATGGCGAGCGCTTCATGGAGCGCTACGCACCGCACTACAAGGATCTGGCTTCGCGCGACGTGGTGTCGCGTTCGATGACCATCGAAATCCGCGAAGGCCGCGGCGTCGGCGAGCACAAGGACCACATCCTGCTCGACCTGACCCACCTGGGCCCGGAAGTGATCAACGAAAAGCTGCCCGGCATTGCCGAGAGCGCACACATCTTTGCCGGTGTGGACGTCAGCAAGCAGCCGATTCCGGTGATCCCGACCGTGCACTACAACATGGGCGGCATCCCGACCAATTACCACGGCGAAGTGGTGCGCAAGGTCGGCGACAACCCCGATGCGGTGGTGCCGGGCCTGTACGCCATTGGCGAGGCCGCCTGCGTGTCGGTGCACGGCGCCAACCGCCTGGGCTCCAACTCGCTGCTGGATCTGGTGGTGTTTGGGCGCGCGGTGGCCAACCGCTGCGCCGAAACCATCAAGTCCGGCGCGCCGCACAAGCCGCTGGCCGGCGATGCCTGTGACAAGGCGCTGTCGCACCTGGACAAGTTGCGCAATGCCAACGGCGACACGCCGACCGCGGTCATCCGCGATCGCATGCAGCGCACCATGCAGTCCGACGCGGCGGTGTTCCGCACCAGCAAGACCCTGCAGGAAGGCTGCGGCAAGATGGACGAGATCTTCCAGTCCTTCCAGGACGTCAAGGTCAGCGACCGCTCGCTGGTCTGGAACTCGGATCTGATCGAAACCTACGAGCTGCACAACCTGCTGCTCAACGCGGTGGCCACCATCAACTCGGCCGAACAGCGCCACGAAAGCCGCGGCGCGCATGCGCACGAGGACTTCCCGGATCGCGACGACGTCAACTGGCAGAAGCACACCCTGGTCAATGTCGACGAGCAGGGCAAATGCAGCTTCGATTTCCGCCCGGTGCACATGTACACGTTGAGCAAAGACGTGGATGTGGTGCCGCCGAAGCCGCGCGTTTACTGATCGGGAGACGAGACCATGGCCGAATTTACGCTCCCGAAGAACTCGCGCATCCAGAAAGGCAAGCATTTCCCCGCCAAGGATGCCAAGCAGCCGCGCACCTTCAAGGTTTACCGCTGGAATCCGGACGACGGGCAGAACCCGCGCGTGGATACCTACGAGGTGGATCTGGCCGCCTGCGGTCCGATGGTGTTGGACGCGCTGATCAAGATCAAGAACGAGATCGACCCCACGCTGACCTTCCGTCGCTCCTGCCGCGAAGGCATCTGCGGCTCGTGCGCGATGAACATCGACGGCACCAATACCCTGGCTTGCACGCGCGCAATCAGCGACTGCGCCAAGGCCGAGGTGCCGATCTATCCGCTGCCGCATATGAATGTGGTCAAGGATCTGGTCCCCGACCTGACCCACTTCTACGCGCAGTACGCTTCGATCAAGCCGTGGATTCGCACGCAGACCCCGGCGCCGCCGGATCGCGAGCGCCTGCAGTCGCCGGAAGATCGCAAGCACCTGGACGGTCTGTACGAGTGCATCCTCTGCGCCTGCTGCTCCACCTCGTGCCCGAGCTATTGGTGGAACGGCGAGCGTTACCTGGGCCCGGCGATCCTGCTGCAGGCCTACCGCTGGATCATCGACTCGCGTGATGAAGACACCGGTGCGCGCCTGGACGATCTGGAAGATCCGTTCAAGCTCTACCGCTGCCACACCATCATGAATTGCGCGCGGACCTGCCCCAAGGGCTTGAACCCGGCGCTGGCGATTGCCGAAATCAAGAAGCTGATGATGGAGCGCCGGGCCTGAGTCCCGGCCTCGGCTGCCGTGCGGGCGACGCGCGGCAGCTCCTGCCTGCCATGACCGACCCGGCCATCGAACTCAAACGCGTGCGTTGGCGCTGTCGCCGCGGCATGCGCGAACTTGATCAGTTGTTCGAACGCCATCTCGAACACTATTGGCCAGAAGATTCCGACGCACAGCGCGGGGTTTTCCTACGCCTTTTGGATTGCGAAGACGACAAACTCTGGCGCTGGTTCATGGGCTATGAGCAGTGTCCCGATGGCGAACTCGCCGCACTCATCGAGCGTATCCGTCAGCTGCCGGCTTGACTGGCGGCCTTCACGCCTCTTGCAGGTCCTCCTCCTTATGTTGGCTGCGCTGGCCGCCGCGGCAGTGCTCGGCAGCGGCGTACCGGATTGGCTGCGTTGGCCGATGACGCTGGTGGCCTTGCTGCACGGCTGGGTAGTGGCCGTGCGCGAAGCAGGGCGGTTACGGCGACGCTTTGTGTTGCCCGGCGCTGCTGGCACGCCGCGCGTTGATGGCCGGGAAGTGAGCGACCTGAGGCTCAGCCGCCGCGGGCCGCTGACCGTAGTGGCTTGGCGCGAACCGGGCCGATTCTGGCAGTACCGCTGTTTCTGGCCGGATACCTTGTCCCGCCTTGCGCGGCGTGAACTCACGCTGGCCGCCGGAGACTGGCGCGTATCGCGAAGCCGGCGGTCGATGGCACCATAGCCGGCACGAACACCACACCCCAGGGCCTAATGTTCAACCCCATACCCGTCGCCATCGGCTTGCGTTACCTGCGGGCCAAGCGCCGCAACGGCTTCATCTCCTTCATCTCGCTGGCATCCATGATCGGCATCGCCCTGGGCGTGGCCGTGTTGATCACCACCTTGTCGGTGATGAGCGGCTTCCAGCGAGAAATCCGCGACCGCTTGCTGCAGATGACTGCCCATGCCACCGTCAGCGGGGCAGGCGAGGCGATGAGCGACTGGCCGCATGCGGTCAAGATTGCGATGGAAGATCCGCGCGTAGCCGGCGCGGCGCCTTACGTCGATGTGCAGGCGATGATCAGCGGCTTTGCCGATCCGCAGGGCGCGCTGGTGCAGGGCGTGCTGCCGGCGCAGGAAGGCAAGGTCTCGGTGCTGGGGCAGAAGATGAAGGCTGGCAGCCTGGATTCGTTGCAGCCCGGCGAGTTCCACATCCTGCTCGGCCAGGAACTGGCGGCCTGGCTGCGGGTGGGGGTCGGCGACAGCGTGGTCGTCACCGCCGGCGATTTCCAGGGCACGCCGATGGGCGCCATGCCCAAGATCAAACGCTACACCGTGACCGGCATCTTCGCGGTGGGGCATAACGACATCGACCGCAATCTGGCGGTGGTGCACATGCAGGACCTGCAGCGTGTGCTGCGCATGGGCGACGGCGTCACCGGCGTGCGCTTGAAACTGCACGACATGGACAAGGCGATGGTGGTGGCGCGCGATCTGGTCTACAAACTCGGCCACGTCTACCGGGTCAGCGATTGGCAGAGCCAGAACGCCAACCTCTACCAATCGCTGAAAATGGAAAAGACGGTGATGGGCATCCTGCTCTCGCTGATCATCCTGATGGGCGCGTTCTCGCTGGTGAACTCGCAGGTGATGCTGGTCACCGACAAGCAGGCCGATATCGCCATCCTGCGCACGCTGGGCCTGACCCCGCGCGGGGTGATGCAGGTGTTTATGGTGCAGGGTTCGCTGATCGGCATCATCGGCACCGTGGCCGGGGTGATCAGCGGCATCGCGCTGACCATGAACCTGGAGCGGATTCTCGACCTGATCGAGAAGGTCTTCCACGTCACCCTGCTGCCCTCGGACGTCTACTACATCACCGGCTTGCCCTACGACCTGCAAGCCAGCGATGTGATCACCATTGCCTGTGTGGCGCTGATCATGGCGTTCCTGGCGACCTTGTATCCGGCTTGGCGCGCGGCGCGTACGCAGCCGGCGGAGGCGTTGCGCTATGAATAATCCTTCGGTCATTCGCGCCGAGGCGCTGGGCAAGACCTACGCCGAAGGCAAGCTGCATACGCCGGTGTTCGACGGCCTGGAACTGCGCGTGGACGCCGGCGAGACCGTGGCGATTGTGGGCGCCTCCGGCGCCGGCAAGAGCACCTTGCTGCATCTGTTGGGGGGGCTGGACACGCCGACCGCAGGCGAGGTCTATGTGGCCGACCAGAAGATGTCGTCACTGTCCGATGCCGCGCGCGGCAAGCTGCGCAATCAGGCATTGGGCTTCGTCTACCAGTTCCATCACCTGCTGCCGGAATTCACCGCGCTGGAAAACGTGATGATGCCGGTGATGCTGGGCGGCGCCGATGCGCGTGCGGCCAGCATCAAGGCGCGAACGCTACTGGAGTCGGTGGGCCTGGGCCATCGCATCGAACACAAGCCGGGTGAGCTGTCCGGTGGCGAACGTCAGCGTGCTGCCGTGGCGCGCGCCCTGGTCAATCGACCGGCTTGCGTGCTGGGCGACGAGCCCACCGGCAACCTGGACGAGAAGACCGCAGCGACGGTGTTCGAGCTGATGCTGGAGCTCAATCGTGCGCAGCAGACCAGCCTGGTATTGGTTACCCATGATCGTCGGCTGGCGCGTCGGCTGGATCGCGTGCTTGAGTTGCATGAAGGCAAGTTGCGCGAGCTGGCGACGTCTGACGTTTAGCGGATACGCCTGACTCCGCGCGCGCGGTCAATGCCCGCGCGGGGGTGTCACGAGGCATCAGAAAATCCTGACGGCACAGCGCGGCTTGCGCTGATGTTCGGGTTGGTCTGCAGCTTCCACACTGCGGACCATGTTTCCGCAGCGTCCAGCTGATTCCGCAAACCGCGCCGTGATGCCGTTGTTCGGCGTCGCCTGTGCGTCCGCTCTGCTGGCGGGAACAGGCGCCTGCCTGCTGTCGCCGGTGCTGCCTCCGATCTTCTTGAGCCTGCTGCTGGCTATCGCCGGCCTGTTGGCATGGGGCTGGCGCTGGCGTGTGCGCTGGCTCGGTGCCTTGCTGTTTGGTTTTGCCTGGACGTCCTTGCATGGCAGCTTGGCGCTGCATCGTCAGTTGCCACCCTTGCAGGAACAACAGGAGTGGGTGGTGATGGGGCAGGTCATCAGCTTGCCCGAGCATGGTGCGCGCCAGACCCGCTTCGAGTTCCGCATCGAGTCGGCCGACATGACCGATGTGCTGGACGGGCGCAGCGTCGTGCTGTCCTGGTATGACGACTACGAATCCACTGAACCGGGCCCGCGCCTGCACGTGCGCGCGGGCGAGCGTTGGCGGCTGCCGGTCAAGCTGCGTGCCCCGCGTGGCCTGCGCAATCCGGGTGGCTTCGACAGCGAACGGCATGCTTTGGCGCAGCGCACGGCGGCTACCGGCTATGTACGCAAGGCATTTTCCGCGCGACGGCTGAGCGAGGGCCAGGGCTTGGTCGCGTGGCGCGAGCATATGTCGGCGCGCATCGGGCAGGGCGTGGCGGCGGAGTCGTCTCGGTTCCTGCGCGCATTGGCCTTGGGCGATACGCGCGGCCTGAGCGATGCGGACTGGCAGTTGCTGCGCGCCAGTGGATTGACGCATCTGATCGCCATCTCTGGTTTCCACGTTGGCATGGTCGCGGCCGCATTGGCATCGGTGACCGGCCTGCTGTGGCGCGTCAGCTCCGCGCTGCCGCGGTTGATGCCGCGGCCGCAGGCCATGGCGATCACGGCGGCTGCGGCGGGCTTGGGCTACGCCGCGCTGGCAGGCTTCGCGCTGCCGACGGTGCGCACAGCACTCATGATGTCGGTGTGGGCCTTGGCCCAGTTGGGGCGAAGACCCGCTTCGGTGGGGCAGGCATTGGCCTTGGCACTGACGGCAGTGCTGCTGTTTGACCCGTTGTCACCGTTGACCGCCGGTTTCTGGCTCAGCTTTGCCGGCGTGGCCTGGCTGGCCTGGAGTCTGCCGGCGGATTCGGCTTCGCCGCTGTGGCGGAGCTTCTTGTCGGCACAGGCGGTGGCCACCGTCGGCCTCTTGCCGTTGACCGTGGTCTTGTTTGATCAAGCCTCGCTGGTCGGCCCGATGCTCAACCTGCTGGCCATTCCGTGGTGGACGTTGGTGGTGGTGCCGCTGTCATTGATCGGCCTGGTGCTGGAAATGTTCGCGACAGGCGCGGGCGTGGTTGTCTGGCGGGTAGCCGCGCAGTTGTTCGATTGGCTCTGGCCGCTGATTGAAATATGCGCGCGCTCCCGGCTTGCGTTGTGGTGGTTGCCAGAAGCGCCGGTCTGGGCATTGCCGCTGGCACTGCTTGGCGCGGTCTGGCTGCTGCTTCCGCGTGGCGTTCCGGGCAAGGGGCTGGCGCTGCTGCTGTGGTGGCCGTTGCTCTGGCCGGATCGGCGCCTGCCTGCGCCGGGTGCGGTGGAGGTGTCCGTCATCGATGTGGGCCAGGGTCTGTCAGTGCTCGTACGCACGCATACGCATGCCTTGCTGTACGACACCGGCCCGACGACCCGCGATGGCTTCGATGCCGGCGAGCGCGCCGTGGTGCCGGCGCTGCGTGCCTGGGGCGTGGCGCGGCTGGACCGCTTGCTGCTCAGCCATGGCGACAACGATCACGCGGGCGGGCAGACCAGCGTGCATGCCGCCTTGCCGGTGGCCGTCACGCTGGCGTCGCCGCGCATGCCGGCGTTGTTGCCGCCGCTACCCGTGCAGCCCCTGGCCTGCGAGCTGGGCCTGAGCTGGAGCTGGGATCAGGTGCGCTTCCGTGTGTTGCATCCAGGCAGGCACTTTCCATACCTGGGCAACGAATCCAGTTGCGTCCTGCGCATTGAGTCCGCCCATGGCAACGTGCTGCTGACCGGCGATATCGGCGAAGTGATCGAGCGCGCCCTGCTGCGCAGCCAACCCCTGGCCATGCGCAACGAAGTCGTGCTGGTCGCCCACCACGGCAGCGGCGGTTCCTCTGATCCCGCCTTCGTCAGCGCCAGCGGTGCGCAGCTGGCACTGATCGGCAGCGGCCATGGCAACCGCTTCGGCCATCCGCGACCGGAGGTGGTCCAGCGCTGGCGGCAGGCCGGGGCAGAGGTATTGGACACGGCCCGATCCGGCGCCATCCAGGTCTGGCTGGGCCCCGACGGCTTGTCCGTTCGTGAACGCCGTCACGCCCATGCCCGCTGGTGGGATGCCGAGCAACGCCGGAATCGGTGGGAAAACGGGCCGGAAATCGCCCGGCCAGGCCAGTCTGGCGGGGGAGGTGATTCACCTTAGGCTATTCTATCGGCCGGTGAAGAACGGCCCGATGGGCCCGAGGACGTGGACGTGCTGGAATTGGTCAAGGCGGGCGGCTGGCCGATGATTCCCCTGCTGCTGCTGGCCGTGCTGGCGCTGGCGATTGTGGTGGAACGATTCTGGAGCCTGCGTCGCAAGGAAATCATGCCGCCGGGCCTGGGCGAGGAAGTCCGCACCTGGGCCGTGCGCGGCCAGTTGGAACCGGCGCATATCGAATCGCTGCGCCGTACTTCGCCGCTGGGCGAGTTGCTGGCGGCGGCGCTGGACGTGCGCAATCGTCCGCGTGAACAGATCCGCGAGCGCATCGAGGACACCGGCCGCCACGTGGTGCACCGGATGGAAAAATTCCTCAACACCTTGGGCAGCATCGCCTCGGCCGGTCCCCTGCTGGGCCTGCTCGGCACGGTGGTCGGCATGATCCAGATGTTCCTGGGCATCCAGAACAGCGGTCTGGGCGACGTCAATCAGCTGGCCGGCGGCATCGGCAAGGCGCTGGTCTGCGCGGCCACCGGCATGATCGTGGCCATTCCCGCGCTGTGGGCGCACCGCTATTTCCGCGGCCGCATCAGCGGCTACGTGGTGGAGATGGAGAAGGAAGCGGGCGCCTTGGTCGATGCGCTGGAAGCTCGCCACCTGCGTCCGGCCACGCGGCCGGTCGCCAGCCCGTCCACCGTCGGCGCCAACGGCTGAACCCATGCGGATTCGTGACGACCGCGCCCACGAGGAGCCGGAGATCAACCTCGTCCCGCTGATCGACGTGATCCTGGTGCTGATCATTTTCTTTGTGATCACCACCACCTTCGATTCGCGCTCGATGCTGCAGTTGCAGCTGCCCAGTGCCAAGGGCGAGCCGGTGGCGGCGCAGGCCAAGACCCTGAGCGTGTTGATCAACGCAGACGGCCACTACTTTGTCGATGAGCGCGAAGTGCTGCGCACCGACGTGGACTCGCTCAAGCAGACCATCGAAGAAGCCGCTGGTCCGGATCGCGAACGGCCGGTACTGCTGCGCGCCGATGCACGCACGCCGCACCAGGCGGTGGTGACCGCCTACGACGCATTGGCGCAAGCCGGCTTCCACAAGATCCAGATCGCCACCGCGCCGGAGCCCAAGCGGTGAGCGCCGAGCCGCATTCGGCCTGGATCACTTATCGTCGGCTGCTGAGTTTCGCGCGGCCGTACCGCGGTCTGCTGTCGCTGGCGGTGGTGGCGGCCTTGATCGAGGCGGGCGTCAGTGGCGCTTTTGCCAAGATGATGGGCTACATCACCAACACCACCTTTGTTGAGCGCGATCTGGACAAGGTCTGGATCCTGCCCGCGATCATCATTGGCCTGTTCCTGGTGCGCGGCGCCGCCGGATATGTCACCGACATGTCGATGGGGCGGGCAGCGCGCAGCATCGCCCGCGATTTGCGCGTGAAGGTGCTGGGCAAGTACTTGCGCATGCCGGGTGCGCGCTTTGATTCCGAGCCGGTGCCGTCGATGCTGGTGCGGTTGGGATCGGATTCGGACCAAGTCGCCCAGGCCGCAGTCGACGCCATGAAGGTGATGATCCAGCAGGCATTGCAGGCCATCGCCATGCTGGCAGTGATGCTGTGGACCAGCTGGCAGGTGACCATTTCGATTCTGATCCTGGCGCCGCCGCTGGCCTGGATCATGGACAAGGTGGCCAAGCGCTATCGCCGCATCAGCCATCGCATCCAGGAAAGTGGCGGACACCTGTTGCAGGCCGCCGACCAGAGCCTGACTGGCCAGCAGGAAGTGAAGATCTACGGCGCCCAAACCGAAGAGCTCAAGCGCTACAAGGCGCTGGCCGACACCAACCTCAAATTGTCGATGAAGGTGGAATCCACCAAGGGCATCTCCACCGCCGTGGTGCAGATGATGGGCGCGGTCGGCCTGTCGGTGCTGCTGCTGATTGCCGGTTACGAAGCCCAGGCCGGCCGGCTCAATGCCGGCGACTTCATTACTCTGATGCTGTCGATGACCGCGATCATTCCCGCGCTCAAGCAGCTGACCAATGTGCAAAACATGGTCCAGCGCGGCGTGGCTTCGGCCGAGCGGCTGTTCTCGGTGCTGGACGCACCCGACGAAATTGATCGCGGCACGCGCCAGTTGGATCGCGCGCAGGGCTTGATCGAATTCCGCAATGTCACCTCGCGCTATCCGGGCCAGGTGCGTCCGGCCTTGAACGAAGTCAGCTTCATCGCCAAGCCGGGCACGGTCACCGCGATTGTCGGCCGCTCGGGCAGCGGCAAGTCCAGCCTGATCAAATTGATCCCGCGTTTCTACGAGCCGGAGTCCGGCCAGATCCTGGTCGATGGTTATCCGCTGCAGGATTACGCCCTGGCAGACTTGCGCCGACAAATCGCGCTGGTGGGCCAGCAGGTGATGCTGTTCGACGGCAGCATTGCCGAGAACGTGGCCTATGGCGAAATGCAGCAGGCGCAGCCGCAGGCGCTGGAGCGCGCGGTGGAAGGCGCCAACGCGATGGAATTCGTGCGCGAGCTGCCGGAAGGCCTGCAAGCGCCGGTCGGTCCCAAGGGGGGGCGTCTGTCCGGTGGTCAGCGCCAGCGCCTGGCCATTGCCCGCGCGATGCTCAAGGACGCACCCATCCTGATTCTGGATGAAGCCACCGCCGCACTCGACAACGAGTCCGAGCGGCTGGTGCAGAACGCCCTGCAGAAGCTGATGCCGGATCGCACCACGCTGGTGATCGCCCATCGATTGTCGACCATCGAGCACGCCGATCAGGTGCTGGTGATGGATCAAGGTCGCATCGTCGAACAGGGCACGCACCAGGAGTTGCTGGCGCGCGATGGCTTGTACGCGCATCTGCATCGCATGCAGTTCCGCGAAGGCGAGGGCGAGTGAGCGGCGACGCCAAACCGCGCACGCCGCCAGCTTGGTGGTTCTCCGACTCGACACCACCCTGGCATGCGCGTCTGCTGGCCCGCGTCTACGCGGGCGCGGTCGCGCTGCGCATGCGCCTGTTGCGGCTGGGCGTGCTGCGCACCCAGCGCCTGTCGGTGCCGGTGATCGTAGTCGGCAATGTCACCGTGGGCGGTACCGGCAAGACCCCGCTGACCATCGCCCTGGTCCAACGCCTGCGCGAGGCCGGCTTCAATCCGGGCGTGGCCAGCCGTGGTTACGGCCGTGCTGATGAATCCACGCCTGCCTGGGTCGAAGCGGACACCGCGCCCGAGCTGGGCGGTGATGAGCCCGTGCTGATCGCCCGCCGCACCGGCGCGCGCGTGCGCGTGGACCGCGACCGTGTCGCCGCCGGACGCGCGCTGATCGCCGCCGGTTGCGATCTGATCCTCTGCGACGACGGCTTGCAGCATTACCGTCTGCAGCGCGACATCGAGATCGAAGTCATCGACGGCCAGCGTCGCTACGGCAACGGCCAGCTGCTGCCGGCCGGGCCGCTGCGCGAACCGGCCGAGCGCGGCGCGCGTTGCGATTTCCGCGTGCTCAATGGCGGCGAACCCGGCTTTGGCGAATGGCCCATGCGCCTGCAGCACGATCTGGTGCAGCCGCTGCGCGGCGGCCGCCCGCGGCCGCTGGCCAGTTTCGCCGGCCAGCGCGTGCATGCCGTGGCCGGCATCGGCCATCCGCAGCGCTTCTTCGAGATGCTGCGCGCGCAGGGCATCGGCGTGGTGCCGCATGCCTTTGATGATCACCATGCCTACAGTGCGGCCGACTTCGCCTTCGGCAGCGAGCTGCCGGTGCTGATGACCGAGAAGGACGCGGTCAAGTGCAGCGCCTTCGCCAAGGATTGGTATTTCAGCGTGCCGATTGCGGCGCAATTGCCGGAGGCGTTCTGGGTAGGATTGCTCAGCCGCGTGCGCGCGCTCAAGGAGCCCACATGAGCCTGGATTTTGTTGTTGCCATTCCCGCCCGCTATGCCGCCTCGCGACTGCCGGGCAAGCCGCTGCGCCTGATCGGCGGCGACCCCTTGGTGCTGCACGTGGCGCGGCGCGCGCTGGCGGCCGGCGCCGGCGCAGTGTGGGTGGCCACCGATGACGATCGCATCGTGCAGGCGCTGCACGGCACCGGCGTGCAGGTGGCGATGACCGACCCCGCCCACGCCTCCGGCAGTGACCGCCTCGCCGAATGTGCCGACATCGCCGGCTGGCCCGATGACACCCTGGTGGTCAACCTGCAAGGCGATGAACCCTTCGCACCGGCCGCCGGCATCCGTGCGGTGGCGCAGGCGCTGGCGGACAGCGGCGCGGAGATGGCCACACTGGCGGTGCCGATCGAAGACGCACAGACCGTGTTTGATCCCAATGCAGTCAAGCTGGTCCGCAACGCCGCGGGCGATGCGCTGTATTTCAGCCGCGCAGCGATTCCCTGGCATCGCGATGGCTTCGCCGCCAGCCGCGATGCATTGCCGGCCGGGCAATGGCTGCGCCACATCGGCATCTACGCCTACCGCGCCGGTTTCCTGCGCCGCTATACCCGGCTGCCGCCGGGCGTGCTGGAGCAGGCCGAGTCTCTGGAACAGCTGCGCGTGCTCGAAGCCGGCCATCGCATCGCGGTGGCGTTGACCCCCGAACCATTTCCGCCCGGCGTGGACACACCCGAGGATCTGCAGCGCGCCGAACGCCTGTGGGCGGCCGGCGCATGAAGCTGCTGCTGGTCTGCCTGGGCAACATCTGCCGCTCGCCAATGGCCGAAGGCGCGGTCCGCCACGCCTTTGAGCAGGCCGGATTCGGCGATCGGGTGGAAGTGGATTCGGCCGGCACCGGCGACTGGCACTGCGGCGAACCGCCGGACCAGCGCGCCATCGCCTGCGCGCGCCACTACGGCGTGGACATCAGCGGCCTGCGCGCGCGGCAATTGAGCGCGCAGGACTTCCACGACTTCGACTGGCTGCTCTGCGCCGATGCGCAGAACCTGCGCGACGCACGCCGGATTGCCCCGGCCGGGCTGGAACACAAGGCCGTGCTGCTGCTCGACTGGGCCGGCATCCAGGACCAGGGCGTAGTCCCGGATCCGTACACCGGCAGCCGCGAAGACTTCCACCAGGTCTGGCGACTGGTCGATTCGGCCGCGTCAGCGGCGGTTCGTCGACTCTTCTCCTCCTGAGAGTCCGGCATAATCGGCGACGACCATGACCGCCGCCGCCCTCGCTCCCGAACTGCCGCAAGGCCTGCCCTGGCTCAATGCGCCCTCTGGCTCGTTGCACGAGCAACGTGGCCGCATTGTTGCGCTGGCCTTCGTCAATGCCGCCTCCACCTGGTGCGGTCAGCGCCTGAACGATCTGGCGGTGCTGCAAGCACGCCATGTCGGCCGCCTGCAGACACTGGTGGTGAACGTGCCGCGCTTTGACAGCGAGCGCGACCCTCAGACCGCGCTCAAGCGCCTGCGCCGGCACGGCATCAGCTTTCCGATTGCGCATGACGTCAACTGGGCTGCCTGGCAGGCCTTTGGCATCGAGAGCTGGCCGACCGTGCTGCTGATCGACGGCGAAGGTGTGATCCGCCATCGTCTGGTCGGGCAGGAGTCGCCGGCCGAACTTGAGCGTGCGGTGGCCGGCCTGTGCGATCCGCTCAACGTACCCAACGATGACGACCTGCGTGGTTCGCGCGAGAGCCATCCCGAGCCGCGTCTGCCGCTGAAATTCCCCACCGGTCTGGCCGCCACGGCGGACCGTCTGTTCGTGGCCGATAGCGGCCATAACCGGATCCTGGAGTGCAACCACGGCGGCCGCGTGCTGCGCCAGTTCGGCATGGCCGGTGCGGACCTGGTCGATGGCGAGGGCGCCCAGGCGGCCTTCCGCAATCCGCACGGCCTGGCGGTGGTGCGCGAATCGCTGTACGTGGCCGATACCGGCAACCACGCCCTGCGCCGCATCCATCTGCCCACCGGCTCGGTGGTGACCTTGTGCGGCAATGGCCGCGCCGGCGACACCGTGGACGGCATTGTGTCCTCGCCGCGCTCGGTGGCGCTGAGCTCGCCGCTGGCGCTGGCCGCGGGCGGCAACAACCAGATTCATATCGCCATGGGCGGCGACAACCGCATCTGGAGCTACGACCTGAGCACCCACGAGCTGCGCGCGCGCGCCGGCTCCGGGCAGTTGGATGTGCGCGACGGCAGCGGGCCGATGGCAGCTTTCGCCCAGCCCACCGCCTTGGTAGCGGTGGACCAGACGCTCTACGTCTGTGACGCCGTCGGCTCGGCCATCCGCTCGTTGCAGCTGCGCACCGACACCGTGCAGACCCTGGTCGGGCAGGGGCCCTGGAACTTCGGCGCCGAGGACGGTCCGCGCGAATCCGCACAGCTGCAGCATCCGCAAGGCATTGCAGTCAGTGCCGACGCGCCGCAGCTGTGGATTGCCGACAGCGGCAACAGCAGCCTGCGCATGCTGCGCCTGGGTGGCGGCGTGGTCAGCACGGTCGCGCTACCACGGCCGCTGCATGGCCCCACCGGCCTGGCCCTGCACGGCGGTGTGCTGTGGATTGCCGAGACCGACGCCCATGCCGTGCTGCGCTACGAAATTGCCACCGGCGAATTGAGCCACGTGCCGATTGACGAATGAGCGGTCGTCGTACCCCCGCTGCAGACGCGCCTGGATTTGATGGCAAGGCGTTCGCCGCCGGCTTGAGCCTGGCTCCCGGCGTGTACCGCATGTACGCCGCCGACGACAGCCTGCTCTATGTCGGCAAGGCGGGCGCGCTGCGCAAGCGCGTGGCCAGCTATTTCGCCAATACGCCCAAGACCCCGCGCATCCATTCGATGGTCGCGCAAATCGCGCGCATGGACGTGACGGTCACCCGCACCGAGGCCGAGGCCTTGCTGCTGGAAAACCAGCTGATCAAATCGCTGCTGCCGCGCTACAACGTGCTGCTGCGCGACGACAAGAGCTACCCCTACGTCTTGCTGACCCAGGAAACCTGGCCGCGCATCGCCTTCCATCGCGGTCCACGCAGCCAGGCCGGTCGCTATTTCGGCCCGTATCCCAGCGCCGGCGCGGTGCGCGAATCGCTCAACCTGATGCAGAAGCTGTTCAAGATCCGCAACTGCGAAGACAGCGTGTTCCGCAACCGCTCGCGGCCGTGCCTGCAGTACCAGATTGGCCGCTGCAGCGCGCCCTGCGTGGCGCTGGTGGAGGAGGGCGCCTACCGCGAATCGGTGCGCCAGGCCGGCCTGTTCCTGGATGGGCGCAGCGATGAACTCAGCGGCGAACTGAGCCGGGCGATGGAAGCCGCCAGCGAACGCCTGGAGTTTGAGGAGGCCGCGCGCCTGCGCGATCTGATCAGCACCATGCGCAGCTTGCAGGCGCGTCAGTACGTGGATGGCCATGCCGCCGATCTGGATGTGCTGTCCTGCGCGATGCGCGGCAGCACGGCCTGCGTCTTGCTGCTGGCGTTCCGCGACGGCCGCAATCTGGGCACGCGCACCTTCTTCCCCAAGACCAATGGCGAAGAGAGCGCCGAGGAAGTGCTGGGCGCGTTCGTCTCGCAGTATTACGGTGAGCAGATTCCGCCGCAGGAAATCGTGCTGGATCGCGAGATTCCCGACAGCGAACTGCTGGAAGCCGCCTTCACCAGTGCTGCCGGCCGCAAGGTACAACTGAAGTGGAACGTGCGCAGCGAGCGCGCCGGCTATCTGGACCTGGCGCGTCGCAACGCCGAGATTGCCCTGGTCACCGAAATCACCAGCCGCGGCGCGCAGACCGCACGTAGCGAGGCCTTGCAGGAACTGCTGAATCTGGCCGAGCCGGCGCAGCGGATCGAATGTTTCGACATCAGCCACACCATGGGTGAGGCCACGGTGGCCTCGTGCGTGGTGTTCGACGCCAACGGCGCAGTGCGCTCGCAGTACCGGCGCTTCAACATTACCGGTATCGAACCGGGCGATGACTACGCCGCCATGCATCAGGCGATTGAGCGGCGCTTCCGCCGCGCGGTGGAAGAGGGCGGCGTGCTGCCAGACGTGCTGCTGATTGACGGCGGCGCCGGCCAGCTCGCGCAGGCACGCGGTGTCCTCGCGGATTTGGGCATCACCAGCGTGGTGCTGGTGGGTGTGGCCAAGGGCGAAGAACGCCGTGCCGGTCACGAGACCTTGGTGCTGGCCGATGGTCGCGAAGTACGGCCGGGTGCGGCCTCACCGGCATTGCAACTGATCCAGCAGGTGCGAGACGAGGCGCATCGGTTCGCCATCACCGGCCATCGCGGCAAGCGGCAGAAGGCGCGCATGACCAGCAAGCTCGAGGATATCGCCGGCATCGGCCCGCGCCGGCGCGCCAGTTTGCTCAAGCATTTCGGCGGCCTGGCGGGCCTGAAGGCCGCAGGCGCCGACGAAATCGCGCGGGTGGAAGGTATCAATGCCGCGCTGGCCGAGCGAATCTACGCTAACCTGCACGGGTTGCCGGCGCCTGTGGCAGGAAGCGAGTAGACCGCGAATGAAGTTGACCATCCCCACCTGGCTGACACTGCTGCGGATCGTGCTGATCCCGGTGTTGGTGGTGGTGTTCTACCTGCCCTACAAGTGGACCAACTTCGCCGCCGCCTTCATCTTCGTGCTGGCCGCGGTCACCGATTGGCTGGATGGCTGGATTGCCCGCCGCTACCACCTGTACTCGGCCTTTGGCGCGTTCCTGGACCCGGTAGCCGACAAGCTGATGGTGGCCGTGGCGCTGTTCCTGATCGTGCAGGACAACCCCACCATGTGGATGGCGATCTGGGCGGCGGTGATTGTCGGCCGCGAGATTGCGGTGTCGGCGCTACGCGAATGGATGGCCGAACTGGGCCAGCGCGCGCGGGTCAAGGTGGCCACCATCGGCAAGATCAAGACCATCGTGCAGATGGTCGCGCTGGGCTGCCTGCTATATGCCTCCACCCCCGGTGCGCTGGACCGCCACGACATCTGGTTGGGTGAATGGATTTTTCATCTTGGCGATTGGCTGCTCGCAATTGCCGCTATACTTACCCTGTGGTCTGGATTTCAGTACCTGCATGCGGCCTGGCCGATTCTGCGGGCCGACGAGAAAAAGGCAGTTGACAGTTCTCGGGACACTGGTAAAATTTCCAACTTCACCACGCGGGAATAGCTCAGTTGGTAGAGCACGACCTTGCCAAGGTCGGGGTCGCGAGTTCGAGTCTCGTTTCCCGCTCCATATTCAGAACACAACCCCGTTCGCGGGGTTTTGTTTTGTAAGGCGCTTGAAATAGCGCCCAGATTGCGAGAGTCTCGCGCAGTCGCCATCGGCCTGGTGGCAGAGTGGTTATGCAGCGGACTGCAAATCCGCGTACGCCGGTTCAATTCCGACCCAGGCCTCCAAATCCAGAGACTTCATCAGACCCGCGCACGCGGGTCTTTTGTTGTGGTCGCGACTGAACTTGGAGGCCATCATGGACCCGCAACTTTTTGAAGCGCTCCTGCTGAGCATGGAAGAGATGGCGCAGATCTCCCGCGGCGAGTGTGAGGCGTTCCGAAAGTTCGAGGTATCCGCACCTGAGCCAGTGGTAGCTGCAGGCTCCGTTGGAGCGTGAAGGTTTCCATCTGCTGTCGACTGGTGCACGCTATGGCAGCGCGTTGCCCGGATGGCGAAATAGGTAGACGCATCGGACTTAAAATCCGCCGGCCGCAAGGCCATGCCGGTTCGATTCCGGCTCCGGGCACCACATCAGTTTCCAACCGCCGCAGCGCAGTGATGCAGTAAGCGCGGTTCTTGATCACAAGGGTCATTGCGGCGACTGCCCTACCGAAGAAATACGGTATGGCGTTACGTAGTTTTTCAGATGGTGGCTCACGCGCGCCGGTTCAGACTGGTGCAGCTTGCTGGACATCCACCTCTGGGGAACTCGCCATGCGCACGTTCTTGACTGTTGCCGCCACCTTCCTGCTGGCTAGCGGCTTTGCAAATTCCGCGGTCTGCCAGACGCAGAGTGCCGCAAACCCTGACACCGACGCCGAATCACAACGGCGCTTCCAGGCGCTGGATGCCGATCACGACGGCTTGCTCAGCAAGTACGAGTACGACAGCGACGTGCTCATGACAGTAGCTGATGCGAACCGCGACGGTCTGGTCTCGCCGGAGGAACTGGAGCAGGCCTTGGGACCGCAGGCGCCAGGAACCAAGTCGATGGCCAGTCGAATGATTGCCGCCGATTTGGATCGCGACGGGCAGCTCAACGAAGACGAGTTGCGCAATGCCATGGAGCTGCGCTTCAAGTGGCTGGACCGCAATGCCGACGGCAATCTGGACTTGGAAGAGATGCGTGCTGGCTTCGGCGTGCGCGTGCGTCCATAAGCTGCCACGTTTCTTGGAAGCTCATCTGCGTTCACTCACGCGCGGTTGCCTCGTGTGTCGGCCATTGCACGGGCACTATTGATCGCCCTCGACTCCAGCTCGATCACACTGGCTTGATGACTCTTGAACCGCTCACGTGCGGATTGTCCTGCACGTACCAACGCCAGGGATGATCCTTGGCCTGTGATATGCCGATCCGCGGTCCGGCGACCGGATCAACAGGCGGTGGCGTTCCATCGTCGAGCACGCGGAATCCGCGGTCGCCGGTGATCAAATCTGCTCCATCAAACTTGCCCGTGATCCCCATGGCCTGCGTCAGGCGGGCCGGGCCGCTGCCGATATCCTTGATTCGGGCGGGGTGACCTCGCGCTTCCCGCATGGCCTCCAGCCCCGCAAGCGGTTCGATGGCGCGCAGCAGCACGCCCCAACCTTGGCCGGCTTCGCCGCAGACCGTGTTGGCGCACCAGTGCATGCCGTAGGTGAAGTAGACGTACATATGCCCCGCTGGGCCAAACATGGTGGCGTTGCGTTTGGTCGGTCCACGGAAGGTATGGGCGGCGGGATCCTCGGCGCCGCAGTAGGCTTCCACCTCGACGATGCGGCCAGCGCGGCCGTCATCGCGGGCAAGGATCTTGTTCAACAGCTCAGGGGCTACCAGGCGCGGATCGCGCTTGAAAAAGCCCCTCGTCAGCTTGCTGCCGGGCCATTTGATTCTGGTCATCTATGCCCTCCCTGTGCCGACAGATTGCCAGTCGCCAACCGGCGACTTGTGAACGGACTGGCAAGGGCCGTGCGGCTGGAGACTGGGTAGGGCAGGCGAGTACCATGCGCTCAACCATGTGCTACTCCGCCCAAATCACCGCCAATTACAAAAAGTTCGTGCGCCAGCACGGCGCCATCATGGGCTTGAAGGAATTCGCCGAGCTGCTGCTTGCCGACAGCAAGAAGAAGGGCAAGGGCCGCATGCCCAAGGCGATGGAGGAGTGGTTCCGCGATGCCGACTCGCCGCAGGAGCGGGATATCTGGAATCTGATCCAGGCGCAGAGGCAGGCACGCGAGTTGGAGTTGCAGCAGGAAATGTTCAAGCAGGCCAAGCGCCTGGCCGATGCCGAGCGGGCTCTGCAGACCAAGGTCACCAAGAAGGCGCAGGACGACCAGCGCATCGCGCGTGGCAAGGTGGAGAAGCTGCGCGGCGATCTGGCGGACCTGCGCCGGCATGATTCGCAGGCGCGCGACTTCCGTTTCTTTCCCGGCAACTACGCGCCGCTGCTGGTTGCGGAGAATGAGCAGCTAGTGGTCTATCCCATGCGCTACCAATGTCGCCTGCCCGGATGGACGGAAGCCATCGAGCGCAAATACCCAGGCACCTACAACGCGCGCCGTGATTCGCTGGCCAAATCCTGGAGCCTGCTGTTCGGCTATCAGCACGGCCTGCTGATCGTCGACACCTTCTACGAGAACGTGCAGGGCGCCGATGGCAAGAACCAGGTGCTGCAGTTCACCCCGCGCACCGGCGAGCCGATGCTGGTGCCGTGTCTGTGGAATCGATCAGTGGACCCACGTGGCGAAGACCCCGATCTGCTGTCCTTCGCCGCCATCACCGATGAGCCGGAACCGGAAGTGGCCGCCACCGGTCATGACCGCACCATCATCAACCTCAAGCCCGAGCATGTGCAGGCCTGGCTGCATCCGGATCCCGAACAACTGGAAGAACAGTACCGCATCCTGGATGACCGGCAGCATCCGTACTACGAGTGGCAGGAAGCGGCTTGAGCACCGGTGCAATGTAAACTTCACGGCCAGGGTTGATCACAGGGGGATGCCATGGATGGGGAGTTCATCGAAGTTCGTTTCATGCCGACGTGGCGGGATCGGCTGCGGATCAATCTGTCGCTCAGCCTGAGGTCGCCAGTGGCCTGGCTGTTCCTGCCGTGGTTTCCATTGGCGGGTCTAGCGCTGTTGACGTTGCAGGTGACCCTGATCATGTACGGTGCGCCGCTGGACTGGAGTGCTGTTGTCGCGGCGCTGTTGTCGCTGGCATTTGTCCCGGTGATGTTTGGCTGGGGCGTATATATCGGCGTGCGCGAAGATCGCCGCGTCCAGGGCTACTGCTATCGCTTTGGGCCGGAAGGTCTGCAGGTGACCAGCTCGGTGGCGGAGCTCAAGCAACCGTGGTCGGCCATCGAACGCGTGCGCAACGACAGCCAGTTGCTGTACGTGTACATCCGCCGCAACTGCGCCCATTTCATACCCCTGCGTAGCCTGAGCTCTACAGACGAGCTGGCAAAAATCCAAGCGATGGCGCACGCGGCTGGCGTAGCACGGACTGAATGATTCGTCCTCGGAGAGGAGAACTCTGATGCAAAAAATTGGCAGCGTTGCGTTCCTGCTTCTGGCGTTCGCGATGTTTGGTGGCCTGCTATGGGCATCCACGGAGTCGGTCATGGCGACCGCGCTAGTGCTCGCCGGCACGACGGCGTTCGTCCTGGGATCTAACCGCGTCCTGGATCGCAATCGCGCAAGACGAGGGAAAGCATTCACGCTGGTGGCCGACCCGCGTGACCTTTTGGCGCTGACCGGCAGGGACTGGGCGTGGATGGCGCTGATTCTGGTGACGGGGGCAGGGCTGTGTATTGCAGGAGTTCTTGCTGCTGCACGGCAGGCGAGTTGATGCCGGAAAAGTCATCCGACTTCGAGGTCTACCGCAGTCCAGAAGCCGAGTTGGGCGAGGCACCCCTCAAGTCGCGCGCGACTTCGCCCCGGCAACGTTTCTGGCTGTCCTGCCTGTGGAGCTTTATTGGCGCACCGTTGGGCTTGGCGTTGTCAACGAAGCTCGGCGCGCCGGGTGAGGCCTTCATGATCGCGGCGTTGGCCGCCTATGCCGTGCCCATGTTTTGGGTGATGCTCGCGCATGCGGGGCGTTCGACTGGCATTGCCATGTTGGGCCGCATGGGCGTGGTCTGGTTTGGCCTGAGCGTGGCCATGGCGATCTCGGCGACTCTGGGCGTGGCGGCAGGAATCGTGCTCGCCAGAAGCCTGGGTTACCAGGCTTGGTTGCGGATGGTGCCGACCTGACGCGTGGGCTGGTTCCGTTACCCACATGGCTTGACGCACCCCCGTTCGCGCCGTATCTTGCCCTCGCCGAAGGTATCCATCGCTTTAACCCGATGAAGCGATGGATTTAATAGGGAAGCCGGTGCGGACCATCCAGGTCCTATTCCGGCGCTGCCCCGCAGCGGTATTTGGAAACGACCTCCGTCAACAGCACTGGCCCTTGTGGTCGGGAAGCGACGGACAGTAGGCCCGCCACGCAACCGCGTGGATCTGTCCATAAGCCCGAAGACCTGCCTTGGCCGGAAGACTCGCGTCTTCCGCTGACCTGGATTCCCGAGGGGGGAAGGCCGGTGCCTGGGCTGCGTTGCGCAGGCCAGCGTCGACGCATCCCCGTTCTGGACTCCGGATCGCCCGAGGGGGCGAAGGTCGCTGGCGTTGTCGCTGCGCGGGTGATCCCGACGCAGGGCGATGCAGTTCCTTCGTTCCTCATCCGACCACGAATGAGGATCTGTCCATGAGCACCACCCGCAATCTCGGCTTTCCGCGCATAGGCGCACGTCGCGAACTCAAGCAAGCCCTGGAACGTTACTGGCGCGGCGAATCCAGCGCCGATGATCTGCAGAACACCGCTCGCGAGCTGCGCCATCGCCACTGGCAGTTGCAAGCCGACGCCGGCATCGATCTGCTGCCTTGCAACGACTTTTCGCTGTACGACCAGGTGCTCGACACCGCCTTCCTGTTCGATGCCATCCCCGACGAGTACCGCGCTCTGGCGGATCGCGATCCGCTGTCCGGCTACTTCGCGCTGGCGCGCGGCCACCAGCAGGACGGCGTGGATCTGCGCGCGCTGGAAATGACGAAATGGTTCGACACCAACTACCACTACCTGGTGCCGGAGTTGCACGCGGCGCAGCAATTCCGCCTGCGCGGCGACAAGCCGCTGGCCGAATTCCTCGAAGCCCAGGCGGCGGGACATCGCGCGCAGCCGGTAATGCTGGGGCCGGTGAGTTTCCTGTGGCTGTCCAAGTCGGTCGATGGCAGCGAACGACTGGATTTGCTGGAGCGCCTGCTTCCGGTTTATGCCGAGCTGCTGACCCGCTTGCATGAGGCCGGCGCAGACTGGGTGCAGATCGATGAACCCTGCCTGGTGCTGGATGCCGACCCGCGCCTACAAGCCGCATGGGCACGCGCCTACGCCGTGCTTGCTGAGCGACCGCGCCCCAAGCTGCTGCTGACCAGCTACTTCGGTGGTGTGGGCGAGAACTTGGATCTGGTCACCGGCTTGCCGGTCGAAGGCCTGCATCTGGATCTGGTGCGTGGCATAGATCAACTCGACGCGGTTCTCAAGCAGTGGCCGCGTGGCCGCGTGCTGTCGGCCGGCGTGATCGATGGCCGCAATACCTGGCGTGCCAACCTGGATCACGCGTTGGTACTGCTGCGTTATGCGCAGGGGCATGTGGGGGCGGACAATCTGTGGCTGGCGCCGTCCTGTTCGCTGCTGCATGTGCCGGTGGACGCCGACGATGAAACCGCGCTCGATGACGAGCTGCGCGGGTGGCTCGCCTTCGCCAAACAGAAACTGCAGGAACTGCGTCTGCTCGGCGATGGCTTGCAGCAACCGCCGCAGGCCGAAGCCGCACTGGCGCAGGCGCGCGAGCGCCATGAGGCGCGTCGCCGCTCGCTACGGGTGCATCGCCCCGAGGTGGCGCAGTTGCAGGCCTCGCTGACCCCGGAATGGGCGCAACGCCCGGCGCCGTACCAGACGCGTCGCGCAAGCCAGCAACAACGCCTGCAACTGCCGGCATTCCCCACCACCACCATCGGCTCGTTCCCGCAGACCCACGAGGTGCGTCAGGCGCGCGCCCGCTACCGCGCTGGCAAGCTGGCCGATGACGACTACCAGGCCTACCTGGCCAGCGAAATCGAGCGCTGCGTGCGCGCGCAGGAGGAGCTGGACATTGACGTATTGGTGCACGGCGAGTTCGAGCGCAACGACATGGTGGAATACTTCGGCGAGCAACTGGAAGGCTTCGCCTTCACCCGCCAGGGCTGGGTGCAGAGCTACGGCTCGCGCTGCGTCAAGCCGCCCATCATCTTTGGCGACGTCTGGCGTCCCGCGCCGATGACCGTGGCCTGGACCCAGTACGCGCAGTCGCTGACCACACGGCCCATGAAAGGCATGCTGACCGGCCCGGTGACCGTGCTTCAGTGGTCATTCGTGCGCGACGACCAATCCCGCGCCGACACTTGCCGGCAGATCGCCCTGGCCCTGCGCGAGGAAGTGCGCGACCTGGAAGCCGCCGGCATCGCCGTGATCCAGATCGACGAACCCGCCCTGCGCGAAGGCCTGCCACTGCATCGCGCCGATTGGGCGCACTATCTGGACTGGGCGGTGGAGTGCTTCCGTATCACCGCCGGGGTGGCGGGCGAGGGCACCCAGATCCACACCCACATGTGCTACTCCGAGTTCAACGACATCATCGAGGCGGTGGCGGCGATGGATGCCGACGTCATCTCCATCGAAACCTCGCGCTCGCGGATGGAGCTTCTCGACGCCTTCGTACGCTACCGCTACCCGTACCAGATTGGCCCCGGCGTGTACGACATCCACTCGCCGCGACTGCCCGACAGCGCGGAGATGCGCGGGCTGCTGGACAAGGCCAGCGAGGTGCTGGCGGTGGAGCAGATCTGGGTCAACCCCGATTGCGGGCTGAAAACCCGCGGCTGGCCCGAGACCACCGCCGCCCTGCGGGAAATGGTGGCTGCCGCCAAGGCGTTGCGCCTGCTGCATGCCTGAAATTCCCGTTCGCGGCTGGCTGGCGCGGCGACAGATCGCGACAGCCAGGATTTCAAGCTAACCTGCCGTCTGGAGAAGACGGCAGGGAAGGGCTAGCGTGCTCACGACAATCGCGCGTTACTTCAATCCGTCCGAGGCGCAGATCCTCTGTGCGCGGCTGCAAGCCGATGGCATTCCCGCATCCGTCGCCGATGACCAGCACATGATGGCCAACTGGGCCTTGGCCGGCGCGCTGGGCGGCGCACGCCTGCAGGTGCCCGAGGCGTTTGCAGAGGAAGCGGCCGAGCTCGTGCGTGCCTATCACGCAGGCGAACTTGAGCGGGATCTGATTGCCGAGCACCCCAGCGCCGCCGAACGCTGCCCGGCCTGCGGCGGCGAACGCCTGGACAAGACCGTGCCGCTGGGCCAGCGCGCCTTGCTGCTGGCCAGTTGCCTGGCGGTTTCGGTGCCCTTTCCTACCCAAGCCTCGAACTATCGTTGCTTGGATTGCCAGACGCGCTGGCGATTCTCCGATATCGAGGCCGCTGCTGGGCCGCAACAGCCGGCATGAGCCCGAGCCTCTCGTGTCGCCTGCGCGAAGGCTGAGCCTGAGCTAGAGCGGGGGGGGGAGGGAGTTCAAGGAGGAGCGGGGTCGGGCCCCTCCCCGCAAAGCGCTCCGCTCTGTGCCTTTCAACCAACCCACAGGGATCTGTCGAAAGCGGGAGCAGGCCCCTCGCAACAGGGGCTGGAGCCCTTACCAATGTTGCCTCAGGTCGAAACGATGTGGATTCCAGGCCCTGTTGCGAGGGGCCCGCTCCCGCTGGAACAAGCAGACCCTGCATCCAGTCGCCGCCCTGGCCCGTATACCGCCAGTGACGCCGACAGGACGCTAGGGACCACTGCGCTACGATGAGCTCGCGCGACAGCCAGGAAACTCCATCGCCTTTCGAGGCGCTCCGCACCGTGACCACGACCACGCCCGCGCGGGAACCCCAGGATTGGACTGCCGATATGGCGGCCGTGTCGGGGCAGCGCTCGCGCGAGAGTTTCCTGCGCATCTACGACCACTTCATGCCGCGGGTCTGCCTGTACCTGCGCGGCTTGGGCGTGACCGACAGCGTGGCCGAGGAACTGGCGCAGGAGGCGCTGCTGCGGCTGTGGCAGCGCGCCAGCCAGTACGACCCCGCGCGCAGTGGGCTGTGCACCTGGTTGTTCCGGATTGCGCGCAACTTGCATATTGATCGGGTGCGGCAGGAGCCGGGTTGGATCCGCGTTCAAGAGGCCATCGAGTCGCTACCGGATGAACTGGCGCCGCAGGCTAGCTCGACCGAGGATTACGCCGAGCAGGTGCAGTTGCAGCGCCGGGTCGACGCGCTCTCCGCCGTGCAGGCCCGCTTGATTCGCATGTCGTACTTTGAAGCCAAGAGTCACCAGGAAATCGCCGACGAGTTGGGCATGCCCTTGGGTACCGTCAAATCGCACCTGCGTCGTGCCTTCCAACGTTTGCAACACGCTGTAGGAGACAATCCATGACGCCGCGCCACCATCTGGACAGCGCCACGGTCATCGCCTTTGCTGCGGGCACGCTGTCGCCGGCGCTGGCGGCAGTGGCGGCCAGCCACTTGGAAACCTGCGCGCATTGCCGCCAGCAGGTGCAGCAGGGTGAGCGCCTGGGCGGACTGTTGTTGGAGCAGCAACAGCCCGTGCATGCGGCCAATGCCCGTCGCGAGTCGTTGCGTCAGGCGATGCTGGCGCAGTTGGATGAAGCACCGGTCGAACCGCTGGCGAGTTCCTTCCGCAACATCCGTGACAGTGCGCGCGAAGCGGATCCGGATCGCCTGCCGCTGTCCTTGCACGAATACTTCGGCGAGTCCTACAGCGGCCTGCGCTGGCGTTGGATGGGCCCGGGCATGCACATGATCCGTGCGCAGGGCCTGCAGCAGGGGCAGCTGATCCTGCTCAAGATCGCCGCCGGCAAGAGCATGCCCATCCACAGCCATGGCGGCAGCGAGCTGACCCAGATTCTGAAAGGCGCCTACACCGATGCGCTGGGCCGGTTTGGCGTGGGTGATGTCGCCGACCTGGACAGCGAGGTCGAGCATCAGCCCGTCACTGTGCCCGGCGTGCCGTGCATCTGCGTGTCGGCGCTGGATGCGCCGCTGCGCTTCCCGGGTTGGCTGGCGCGCAAACTGCAGCCGCTGTTCGGTCTCTGAACCTGCATCCAAATCGCCGCGACGCCCGTATGCAGGTCAAAGCAACGGGAGCGGGCCATGGCGGTGCGGGCGTCGGCAATACGCAACAAGCGATGGATGAGCCTGCGCCGTTGGTTCGATACCGATGCGGCGGACACGGGCGACGCACAGGACGATGCACGGATTGACTGGCTGCGGGTGATTCCCTTCGCCGGCATGCACCTGGCCTGCCTGGCGGTGTTCTGGGTTGGCGTGTCGTGGTTCGCCGTCGCGGTGGCGGCCGCCCTGTACGGCCTGCGGATGTTTGCGATCACCGCCTTCTATCACCGCTACTTCTCGCATCGCACTTTCCAGACCTCGCGCGCCTTGCAGTTCGTGTTCGCCGTGCTCGGTGCCTCATCGGTGCAGCGCGGTCCGTTGTGGTGGGCGGCGCATCATCGCCACCATCATCGCCATGCCGACACGCCGGCCGATCCGCATTCGCCCGGCCAACAGGGCTTCTGGCGCAGCCATATGGGGTGGTTCCTGACCCGCGGCGGCTTCCAGACCCATTGGGCGCGCATCCCGGATCTGGCTTCGTACCGCGAACTACGTTGGTTGGATCGCTACGACATCCTGGTGCCGGTACTTCTGGCCGCTGGACTGTACGCACTCGGTGCGTGGCTGCAAGACGCCGCGCCGCAACTGCACACCAGCGGCGGGCAATTGCTGGTGTGGGGGTTCTTCGTTTCCACGGTGCTGCTGTTCCATGCCACGGTCACCATCAACTCGCTGGCGCACCGCTACGGCCGGCGCCGCTTCGCCACCCGCGATGACAGCCGCAACAACCTGTGGCTGGCGCTGCTGACTTTTGGCGAAGGCTGGCACAACAACCATCACTACTTTCCCGGCAGTGCGCGCCAGGGCTTCTATTGGTGGGAAGTGGATCTGACCTGGTACGGCCTGCGCGCGATGGCCTGGTTGGGCCTGGTGTCCGGACTCAAGCCGGTACCGGGCTGGGTGTTGGCCAAGGCCAAACGCGGTGGCGCGGCATGAAGCGACGCATCGCGGTGGTGGGGTCGGGCATTGCCGGGTTGGCCAGTGCCTGGTGGCTGTCGCGCCAGCATGCGGTGACCCTGTTCGAGCGCGATACTCATCTGGGTGGGCATACGCATACCCACGACATCGAGCTGGATGGCCAACGGATTGCGGTGGACACCGGCTTCATCGTGTTCAACCAGCAGCACTATCCGGTGCTGAGCGCGCTGTTCGCCGAACTGGGCGTGGCCAGCCAGCCGACCACCATGAGTTTTTCCGTGCAGGACGCGCGCACTGGGCTGGAGTACAACGCCGGCTCGCTCGACGGCCTGTTCTGCCAACGTCGCAATCTGCTGTCACCGCGCTTCTGGGGGATGTTGCGCGATCTGCGTCGCTTCTACCGGCAGGCGCCGGCGTTGCTGGATCTGCAAGACGTCGGGCCGACGCTGGGCGAGTATCTGCGCGAGGGCCGCTATGGCCAGGCCTTCATCGAGCAGCACCTGTTGCCGATGGCCTCGGCGCTGTGGTCTTCACCGACGGCTGAGGTGATGGCCTTTCCCGCACGCTATCTGGTGCGCTTTATGGCCAACCACCAGATGCTGCAAGTCAGCGGGCGCACGCCCTGGCGGGTGGTGCAGGGCGGCTCGGCGCGTTACGTGGAAGCGCTGCGGGCGCGCTGGCAGGTGGACGAACGGGTCAACTGCGCAGTCACCGCGGTGCGCCGCGAAGACGGACGCGTGTGGATTGAATCAAAGCGGGGCGAAGAGTCATTCGACGAGGTGGTGATGGCCTGCCACAGCGATCAGGCGCTGGCCTTGCTTGAGGACGCCGACCCGTTGGAACGCGAGGTGCTGGGCGCCATGCGTTACCAGAACAACGAGGTGGTGCTGCACACCGATGAGCGCCTGCTGCCAACCAACCGCAAGGCCTGGGCCGCCTGGAATGCCTATTTGCCGGCCCAAGCAGGCGCGGCCTGCACGGTCAGCTACTGCATGAACCTGTTGCAGGGCTTGGACCATGTGCGACCGCTGGTGGTGAGCTTGAACCGCAGCCACGACATCCGCCCAGATCGCATCCTGCGTACGCTGCACTACGCGCACCCGCTGCATGATCACGCCATGCTGCGCGCGCAGTCGCGCTGGGCGGAGCTGCAGGGTCGGCGCGGCACCTGGTTTGCCGGCGCGTACTGGGGCTGGGGATTCCACGAAGATGGCATCCGCAGCGCGCAGCGTGTGGTGCATGCCATGGCTGCGCGCAGCGGCCGCGATAGTGCTGACCTCGACATGGTGGCAGCGCAGGAGCTGTCGGCATGAGCGCCAGCGCCATCTACACCGGTTGGGTGCGCCATCGCCGGCATGCACCACAGCCGCATCAGTTCCGCTATCGGCTGGCGCAGCTGTGGCTGGATCTGGATGAAGTGGATCAGCTGTTCCAGCAGCGCTGGCTGTGGTCGGTGGGGCGGTGCAACCTGGCTGAGTTCCGTCGCAGCGATTACCTCGGCGACCCCGATGTACCCCTGCACGAAGCCGTGCGCGAGCGTGCCGCGAGCGTGCTGGGCCGACGCCCGCGCGGCCCGATTCGCCTGCTGACGCATCTGCGCTACGGCGGCTACGTGTTCAACCCGGTCAGCTTTTACTACTGCTACGAGCCAGACGGGCAGACGCTCGACTGCATCGTCGCCGAGATCACCAATACGCCCTGGGGTGAACGCCATGCCTACGTGCTGCCGATGGCCACCGCGCAGGCTGGTGCGCGCGGTTGGAGCTGGCAGTTCGACAAGGCCTTCCATGTCTCGCCGTTCCTGCCGATGGCCTGCGACTACCGCTGGCGCTTCAACCTGCCGGCCGATGATCTGCAGGTGCACATGCAGGTCTCGCGCGAGGGGCAGCGCAGTTTCGATGCGCACCTGTGGCTGCGTCGGCGTGCGCTCGACGGCATCGGCCTGGCCAGCGTGCTGGCCGCCTATCCGCTGATGACCTGGCAAGTCCTCGGCGCCATCCATTGGCAGGCATTGCGCCTGTGGTGGAAGGGCAACCCCGTGCATGACCATCCCCACCTGTCGGGCCCACGCTCATGATGCCTACCGCCGATTCCGTGGCGCGCATAGCGCCCACCGCACTGGAGCGTTTCCTGCGCCGCCGCCTGCTGGCGCAGCTTGCCGGCCTGCAAGGCGGACGCCTGCGACTGCACGATGTCGACGGGAAAGTGGAGTTGGGCCAGGACGTTGGTGAGCCGGTCATCGACGTGTGGGTGGATGATCCGGTGTTCTATCGCCAGGTTGCCACCGGCGGCAGCGTAGGCGCAGGCGAGGCGTATATCGACGGCGCCTGGCAGTGCAGCGATCTGGTGGCGCTGGTGCAGTTGCTGGTGCGCAACCGGGATCTGCTCGATGGCATGGAGCGTGGGCCGGCGCGGCTGGCGGCACTGCTGCTGCGGCTATGGCATGCGGCGCGAGCCAATTCGCGCGCCGGCAGCCGGCGCAACATCGCCGCGCACTACGACCTGGGCAACGCCTTCTTCGCGCTGTTCCTGTCGGCGGACATGATGTATTCGTCGGCCTTGTTTGCCGATGCCGATGAATCACTGGAGCAGGCCTCGCGACGCAAGCTGGATCGGATCTGCCAATGGTTGCAGCTGGGGCCGGGCGACCGGGTGATCGAAATCGGCAGCGGCTGGGGTGGCTTTGCCGAACACGCCGCCCGCCACTATGGCTGCCATATCACCACCACCACCATCTCCGCCGAGCAGTACCAGGCGGCGCAGATGCGCATCCTGGCGGCGGGGCTGGAAGAACAGGTCAGCGTGCTGCAGCTGGACTACCGCGACCTGCAAGGCCGCTACGACAAGCTGGTCTCGATCGAGATGATCGAAGCCGTCGGCGCCGACTTCCTGCCAGGCTACTTCGCGCAACTGCAGCAGTTGCTCAAGCCCGGCGGCATCGCGCTGATCCAGGCGATCACCATTGAAGACCACCGCTACGAGCAAGCCCTGGCCAGTGTGGATTTCATCAAGCGGCATGTCTTCCCCGGCAGCTTCATCCCTTCGCTGCACGCGATTTCGCAGGCGCGGGCGGAAAACAGCGATCTGCAGCTGATCGCGCAGGAAGACTTCGGCGATTCCTACGCGATGACCCTGAGCGCCTGGCGGCAGCGCTTCCTGCAGCAGTTGCCTGCCGTGCGCGCGCAGGGCTACGGCGAAGACTTCATCCGCCTGTGGGAGTTCTACCTGGCCTACTGCGAAGGCGGCTTCCGCGAACGCTCGATTGGCGTCTCGCACCTGCTGATGGCGCGTCCAGGGCCACGGCGCCACTGGGACAATCGGGAGCGCAGCCGATGAGCCTGGTCTGGGTGGCCTGCCTGGCGGCCGTGATGATGAGCGCGGGTTGGGCATGGCAGTGGCGGCGCCAGAACATCGGCATCGTCGATGTGTTGTGGGCGCTGGGCGTGGGCGGCGCGGCGCTGCTGATTGCCTGGCGTGGCGACGGCGCGGCCATGCCGCGAATCCTGCTGGCGCTGATGGGCGGGCTGTGGGGTCTGCGCCTGGGCGGGCACCTGTGGCGGCGCGTGCGCCACGAATCCGAAGACGGCCGCTACCAAAACTTGCGCGAACACTGGCAGGGAAACCAGGGCCGCATCTTTGCCTTCTTCCTGTTGCAGGCCGGGCTGGTGGTGTTGTTTGCGCTGCCCTTCGTGGCGGTGGCGGCCAATCCGCGCGAAGGCTTCAGCCTCTGGTCGTTGGCGGCGGTGTTGGTGTGGATCGGCAGCGTTGCCGGAGAAGCGGTGGCGGACCAACAACTCGCGCGCTTCCGCCGTGATCCCGCCAACCACGGCAAGACCTGCCGCGCAGGGCTGTGGCGTTACTCGCGGCACCCCAACTACTTCTTTGAATGGTTGCACTGGTTCAGCTACTTGCTGCTGGCGGTGGGTTCACCGCAGTGGTGGCTGGCGCTCAGTGGTCCGGCGGTGATGTACATGTTCCTGCGCTGGCTCAGCGGCATTCCGCATACCGAGAAGCAGGCACTGCGTACGCGCGGTGATGACTACCGCGACTACCAGCGCACTACGCCGATGCTGTTTCCCTGGTTCCCCAAACCCGGCGTGCGATCCCCTTCGGAGAAAAGCGCATGAGCACAATGATGGAAACGGCGCGGCCGCCTGATGACGTGGCTGAGGGCCTGCTGGGTTGGGCCGAACGTGGCTGGCTGCCGGATCCGCTGCTGCGCCTGGGCATCCGCCGCTTATGCCAGCAGCGTCTGCGCGAGGAACGCGCGGGTGGGGCGGATGCACAGCAACAGCGTCTGACCCAACGCTTGCAAGCACTGGCCCAAAGCCCCCTGGCCATGCACGTGGACGCGGCCAACCGCCAGCACTACGAAGTGCCGGCGGCGTTCTTCCAGCTGTGCCTGGGCAAGCGGCTGAAGTACAGCGGCTGCTACTACCCGCTGGGCAATGAGAGCCTGGATCAGGCCGAAGAAGCCATGCTCGCGCTGTACGCGCAACGCGCGCAGCTGGCCGATGGCCAGCAGATCCTGGAGCTGGGCTGCGGCTGGGGTTCGCTGACGCTATGGATGGCCGAGCGCTATCCACAAGCGCGCATCACCGCCGTCTCCAATTCGGTCGGCCAGCGCGAACATATCCAGGCGCAATGCCAGCGCCGCGGCTTGGCCAACGTGCGCGTGATCACCACCGACGTCAACGAGCTGGAGTTGCAGCGCGGTGCCTACGATCGCTGCGTGTCGGTGGAGATGTTCGAACACCTGCGCAACTACCGCCAACTGCTGCAACGAATCAGCCAATGGCTGCGCCCGGACGGCAAGCTGTTCGTGCACATCTTCGTCCACCGCCAATTCCTCTATCCGTTCGAGACCGAGGGCGAGGACAACTGGATGGGTCGGCACTTCTTCACCGGCGGGCAGATGCCCTCGGCCGACACCTTGCTGTTCTTCCAGCAGCACCTGGCGCTCAACCAGCGCTGGCTGATCGATGGCCGCCACTACCAGCGCACCGCCAACCACTGGCTGCAGAACCAGGACCGGCACGCGCCCGAGGTGAGCCCCATCCTGCAGCGCTGCTATGGCGATGCCGCGCCCATCTGGCAACAGCGCTGGCGCATGTTCTGGATGTCTTGCGCCGAATTGTTCGGCCTGCACGATGGCCAGGAATGGATGGTGGCCCACTACCTGTTCGAACAACGCAAGGGAGAAGGCTGATGTGGTCTCGACTGCGACTGAGCGTGTTGTCCCTGTGTGCGGCGGTGGCGGGCTGCTCCAGCCAACCGCCGCGCATCCCGCCGGTGGCCCAGGTGGATGTGCCGCGTTTCATGGGCGACTGGTATGTGATCGCGCATATCCCCACTGCCAAGGAAAAGGACGCCTACGATGCGGTGGAGTCCTATGCGCTGCGCAAGGACGGCCGCATCCAGACCACCTTCCGCTATCGCGACGGCAGCTTCGACGCCAAGCTGGAAACGATGCACCCGGTCGGCACCGTGCGTGACTACGGCAACGGCGCGGTCTGGGACATGCAGTTCGTCTGGCCCATCCAGGCCGAGTACGTGATCGTCGATCTGGATCCGGCCTACCAGCGCACCATCGTCGGCCGCAGCAAGCGCGACTACGTCTGGCTGATGGCGCGCACCCCGCAAATCTCCGAAGCCGACTACCAGGCCAGCCTGAGCAAGATTCGCGCACTGGGTTATGACGTCAGCCAGATTCGGCGCGTGCCGCAGAGTGGCGCTACCGGATCGCGCTGATTCCAAAGTCCTAAGAGGCTTGCGTCATCGCAAGCAGCGGGTGCTACTCTGCCGCTGGGGTAAGTCGGCAGGGAAGGGGACCCGTGCTCAAGCGGACGATGTTCGACTGGCGGCGGCTTAGGGAAGGCTGGGCAGGCTTTCTGTCATGCGTGGCTGCCTCGGTGATACCGGCGATCGTGCTGGTGCTGGCCATGTCCCTGCACCGACCCCCGGCGGTCCCAGACGATCTACCGCTGCTGCTGATCGGCGTATCGGTGGTCGCCTTCATGCATTCGGTCCTCCTCGGTATCCCGGCCTCCCTGGTGTTGGTACAGAAGGGATGGTTCCGCGCTGTCCCCATGCTGGGCGCGGGATTCGTGGTGGGCTTGTTGCCCGCAGGTCTGCTGATCGCGTGGCAGGGAAGGACGCCGTTCTGGAGTTGGGGTCATATGGAAGTACTCGCTGCCTGCGCGGGCCTGGGGGCTCTGGGAGGAGTGAGCTTCTACTTCGCTCATCGCTGGATCTCGCCCGCGGAAAGCGACGCATAGAGGGATGACGGGCCAACTTCGCTATCATCCGGCAATCGACAGGAGGTCACTGACATGCGCGTGTTCTGCCTTGCCTGCTGCTTGTTGTTCTGGTCCGATGTGGCAATTGCGGTCGAACCCACAGTCCCAGCCGCGCAGGAGTGGCGGCATCCTGACGACCCGCCGCCCGAAAAGAAGCGCTACGAAGCGGAAATCGTCGACGTGCTTCCCGGCCATTACGGTCTGTTGGTGGTCAAGGGCGAGGTCAAGCTCCGCAACGCCCAGCCGCTGACAACCCGGCTAGTGGTGTTTTCCCAGCCTGACGGAAACGAACTGCACTCCGACGCGCACGCCTTGACCGATGCGATGATCGCGCAGTTGCAGGCGGCCCTTGGCAAAGGCGCGCGCCCAATGGCAGGAAAAACCAAGACCATCGACTTACGGGTGCTCTACCTGGGAGCTAGTCAACGCGATGGCCGCTGGTGGGGCACGCTGACCTGGGAGGCTACGCTGGGCAACGGTGAATTGATTTCCCGGACAGAAGAGGTGAGTACCGAATTCCTGATGCGTGCGCTCAACATCACCTTTGCGGCCGCCTCGATCAACTTACTCAATCACCCCACTGTGCGTGATTACCTGACTGAAGGTGGGCCGGAGGATCGGCCCACGCGATCAGTGGCGTCGTTGAGCGAGCGGAGTCGCTGACTGGGGTACGCCAGCGAGCTTCAACCACCCACTGGCGTCGCTTCCGGAAACTTCCAACTGCCGCTCAAAATCTCAGGCTTGGGCCGATACAGGCGCACCAGGTAATTCCAGCCCGGCGTAATCGGCAGGCAGTTGGGCACTTGCCCATCGCAGCCTCCAAACTGCAGGCTCACCGATCCGTCGTCGCCCTTTTGCGCGGTGAGGTTGTTGAACGAGTACGCGTTCTGCGGATTGGCCTGGAAGAAGCCCTTGCTGTCGTAGACGGTCACTGACCAGAAGCCATCCACCGGCACGTCCTTGACCACCAGCTTGTACACCGTGGTGCCATCGTTGCGGCTGGGAGTGAAGTTGAGATAGGTGGCGTCCTTCTCCGGGTTACCGCCCCATGCCGTGGCCACACCAATCAAGCGGCGCACCGGCTCCACCTCGGCCTTGCTGCCGAACATCTTGTTTTTGTCGGGCAGGCTGTCGCCCAGCACCGTCAGCGCATCGCGAATCTTCGCCTGGCTGGCGGGATCCCACTTCGGCACCTCGAACGTGCCCGGGCCACCTGGTTGGCTCACCAGCACCTGGTCCTGCAGCGCATGCACCGCCTGCGCATCGGCCGGATCATTGGGATTGATCAGGATCCGCAACGCTGCCAACACATAGCGCGTGCCGATGCCCTGCCGGGTCAAGGTGTACTTGCCCGGCTTGTACGCCACCTGGTGGGTGTACTGATCCTCATCGAAAACCTGCAGAGAGATGAAGCGCTTGCCCGCATCCGGCACCGTGATCGTGACCGGCCCGGCATCCAGATCGAACACCGCCGCCGAGTACAGCGTGTCACGGTTCTGCCGCACCACCCGCTGCTTGTCCAAGGGGGTTAGTTCGCGGAAGTGGTCGAACTTGCCAAAGCCGCCACTCTTGCTCGCATTGGCGAAGGCCAGGTCGGTCTCGGCACGCGCGAAGTTGTCGGCATTGACGGGGATCGCATCCGGATCCGGAGCCGGCGCCGCCGCAGGGGCGGGCGTGGTTTCGACCGGGGGTGTCGCGGCAGGCGCAGTGGCGCTGCTGTCAGCTGCGGCGGTGTCGGTTGCAGGCGCAGCCGGTTCCGGCGCCGGTGCTTCTTTCTGGCAAGCCGCCAGGGCCAAACTGGCAAGGACGGCGGCGTACAAGGCAATGCGCATGGCAGCTCCCGATAGCGCGGACGACAGGTCCGGTCGCGAGCAGGATGCGAAGCCGCACTAGCGGCCACAAGCGCAAAACAACCGGAGAGATCTAAGAAAAA
>Ga0160448_100142_pt1 | contig 34118 bp, 23 predicted proteins | sample HID1973M_E1MG_FD_108269 | JGI IMG/M metagenome (GOLD analysis project Ga0160448, IMG submission 108269) | Enriched mosquito-associated microbial communities from UW Madison campus, WI, USA - HID1973M_E1 MG | ecosystem: Host-associated > Arthropoda: Insects > Digestive system > Unclassified ...
GGCGCCGCGCGCATAGGCCAGGTCCATCTGCTGCCAGGTCTTCTCGTTCTGCACCGTGTTGAGCCACTTGTAATTGCGTGGCAGGCCGACATAGTCGAAGTGGTAGTAAACGCCGTAGCCACCGGCGCGCGGTGGATCGTCCGCATCCGGCAAGCGACGGATTTGACCCCAGTTGTCATCGGCAAACAGCAGGGTCACATCGTCGGGCACGCGCATGCCGTGGTCGTAGTAGTCCTGCACTTCCTTGTACAAGGCCCAGACCTGCGGCGTGCGCGCGGCCGGTTGGCCGGTGATCTCGGCGATGATCCCGCGTTGGTCGCTGACGATGGTTTCCAGCAAACGGGTGGCCGTGCCTTCCTGCATGGCTTCATCGCCATCACCGCGCATGCCCACGGTGATCAGACTTTCGTAGGCTCGGCCGTCACCCTTGCCCATCATCCGTTCGATCCCACCGCGCCAGAACCGGCGCAGGTTGTCGGCATTGCGCGCGTAGTCCCAGGCACCGCCAGTCACGCCGCGCTCGGTGTCGCGATGCCACTCGTCATGCGCGCGGGTCATCGGCTCGTGATGCGAGGTGCCCATGATGACGCCCATCGCGTCGGCCAGAATCGTGTTCTGCGGGTCATCGGCGTTGAAGGCCTTGGGCGGCCACATCGCCGGCCACAGCGTATTGCCCTTCAAGCGCAGCAGCAGTTCGAACACATGCGCATAGAGTTGGGCATTGAAGCCGCCAAAGCGCTGTCGGGCCCAGGTACCGAAGCCCGGCTCCTCATCGTTTATGAAGAAGCCGCGGTATTTGACCCGTGGATGATCGGCGGCGCTGCCGGGCGCCAGATACACGTTGGCTTGTTGCCGCACCGGCACGTCGGCAAACCAATGCCAGGGCGACACGCCAATGCGTTCGGAGATGTCGTACAGCCCGAACACCGCGCCGCGCCGATCCGAGCCGACCACCACCAGCGCGCGTTCAATACGGGGCGTAGGCTGCTTCACCACGATCTGGCGGTAGCCTTCCCACTGTCCAGCCAGGTCGGCCAGGGCGATCTTGCGCGTCCGCACCAGCTGATCGATCAGCGCGCTCTGGCCGAGCACACCGACGATGATCACCTGACCGCTGGCGTGCGTGACGTCGTCAACGCGTGGCGTCGCCAGGCCACCCACGCGTTGCAGATCGGCGGCGAAGCTGTCGGCGGCATGGTGCACGGCCGGATCGGCGGACGCTTCCACGACCAGCGTCGCCGGCTGACCCGCAGCGATCAGGGTGAAGCCAGCTTCGGGCAGGTGTGGGCAGACCGACACCGGCGTCGTGCAGGCGTGCGCTGGCGCCAGCCAGATTGCGAATACGAACAGGCCGGCCAGCCAGCGCTTCATCTGCCCGCGCAGGTCACGGCGGATCAGCCCAGTCCATGGCAAAGACCATGCTGAGAGTTTCGTGCGGAGCCAGCACGTGCGGGGCCAGATTGTAGGCATCCGGTGGTCCGGTCTGCGGCTCCACGCAGGTGGCATGCGAAGGTGCGTCGTAAACCACCCAGTGCTGCTGATCCGAAGTCAGCTGCACACGTTGTTCGCCACGCAGCAGCACGACTTCCTCGGGCGCCAGAAAGCAGTCATCCCACGGATGCAGGGGCGGCGGCGCCAACGGCAGCGTGGCCATGCCCTGCGCGTCGCGCGGGTAGTACTGCGGCGCGGCGAAGATCAGCCGATCCGGTTTGCGAAACCACGGATGCCAGCCAATGGTCGCCGGCATCGCCAGCTCGCCTGCCTGCACCGACAACTGCAGATGCAACCGGCGATCACGCAAGGCGATGCGCTGGCGGGCGATACCGCCGAACGGCCAATGCGCATCTTGCGGCAACGCCAGCGACAAGTCCGCGCTGTCGTCGCTGCTGGCGTCGACCTGCCAAGGCAGGGCATAAGCAATGCCATGCAAGGCGTGCGGCGACATGTTGATCGGCAATTGATACTGCCGACCTTCAAAAGCAAAGCGTCCTTCGCGGATGCGGCCCGCCCAGGGCAGCATGGGATAGCAGCCCCACTGGATCGCTTCCAGGCCACGCTCCGGGCCGATCAATTGTTCGATGCCATCCACGCGAATCTGGGCGATGCGGCCGCCGGCCTGCGGCGCCAGCTCCACTTCCAGATCACCGGCGGCCAGCCGGACGATAGGCCCTACGGCAATCGGCGCCATCGCATTGAAGCGCGCGGCGGGTGTGCGCGGCTCACTCGCCATAGGGGTGGATGGTCTGGATGTGGCCGTTCTCGTCGTGCTGCAGTTCGGTGACTTTGACTGTGCGCAAGTGGGTGACGCCGCCGGAGTGGAGGGAGTCGTGATAGTACAGGTACCACTTGCCGGCGACTTCGCAGATGGAGTGGTGCGTGGTCCAGCCCAGCACTGGGGTCAGGATCACGCCCTGGTAAGTGAAAGGCCCATAGGGACTGTCACCGGTGGCGTAGCAGAGCAGATGCGTGTTGCCGGTGGAGTAGGAGAAGTAGTACTTGCCGGCGTGCTTGTGCAGCCAGGGGCCTTCGAAATAGCGACGCTCGTGATCGGCGGCCAGCAAGGGTTGGCCGTGCTCATCGAGGATTTGCACTTCGCGGGTGGGCTCGGCCAGAGTTTTCATGTCGCTGCGCAGGCGCGCTACGCGTGCGCCCAGCGCGGGTTGTTCGCCCTCCGGCTCGATGTTTTCAGGGTCGTAAGCGTTGTCGCGGTACTTCTGCAGCTGTCCGCCCCACAGGCCACCGAAGTACAGGTAGTACTCGCCGTCTTCATCGGCGTATACCGCCGGGTCAATCGAGTAGGCACCTTCGATCGGCTCGGGCTCGGCGCTGAAGGGGCCCTCGGGTCGATCCCCCACGGCCACGCCGATGAGGAAGCGGTTGTCGCGGGTCTTGGCGGGGAAGTAGAGGTAGTAGCGACCGTTCTTCTCTGCCGCATCCGGCGCCCACATCTGCCGATCCGCCCACGGCACATCACGCACGTGCAGGGCAATGCCGCAATCGCGCGCCGGCCCTTCGGGCGTGTCCTGGCACAGCACGTGGTAGTCCTGCATGCCGAAGTGGCCGCCTTCGTCATCGAAGGGCGTGCCGGCGTCGATGTCGTGCGAGGGGTAGATGTAGACCTTGCCCTCGAACACGTGCGCTGACGGGTCGGCCGTGTAGAGATGGGTCAGCAGCGGTTCGGAGATAGCGCGCGCCTTGAGCGCCGCAATCTCTTCGGCACTGGGGAGGACTTCTTCCTCAGGCGCTGCGTCCAACCCGCTTTCGACGGGTTTGACATCGTCGGGGGTGAGCTCGTCAGGCTCGCTGGGGGTTTGCATGGTCATGCCGCTGCTCCGGCTTGCAGGCGACGCTCGCCCAGCTCGCGTTCGATGCGCTCTTCCATGCGCTTGTCGATCTTGTAGAAGAACAGCAGCCCTACCGCGATCAGGAATGGCAGCGAGCAATACAGGCTGACCGCCAGGCGGATGCCTTGAACGGCCTGCGGTGATTGGCTGGTGGCGCCGGCCTGGTAGCCGTAGTAGGCCAGGATGCCGGCGACCAGCGCACCGCCCACGCTCAGGCCGATCTTCAGGCCGCACAACATCGCCGAAAAGATGATCGCGGTGGCGCGGCGGCGGTTCTTCCACTCCGAGTAGTCCGCCACGTCGGCGATCATCGCCCACAGCAGCGGGATGGTGATGCCGTAGCTCAGGCCGTGCAGCATGAAGGACACAAACGCCGCCGCGATGGTGGTCGGCGGGAACCACAGAAACGCCAGCAGGAACAGCGTGGAAATCAGCAGCGCGCCGCCAAACACATCGCGCTTGCCAAACTTATCCGCCAGCCGCCGCGACAGACCGATGCCCAGGATCATGCAGATGATGCCGCAGGCATTGAACAGGCTGAAGGCCGAGGTTGGCGCGTCCTTGGGCCATTGGAAACCGGTCAGGCCGGCGCTGGTCAGCAGGCTGTTGAGGCCGGCGATGAAGCTGTTGAAGCCAATGTTCTGCAGGAAGCTGGCCAGCGCCGGTTCGCTCAGGTAGTACTGGAAGTAGTAGACATACATGCCGCCTTTCAAGGCCAGGTTGATGAAGACCAGGATGGTCAGCGCCAGCATCAACTGCCAGGGGCGGTTATGGACCAGATCGCGCAGATCCTGGGCGACACCAGAGGATTGCTCGGCGGTGGGAACGATGCGCTCGCGGGTGGTGAAAAAGGTGATCAGGAAGAACAGCGTGCCGATCACCGCAAACACGGTCATCACCTGCTCGAAGCCGCGCACGCGGTCGCCTTCGCCCAGGATCAGCACCAGCGGCAGCAGCAGCGCCTGGATGATGAACTGCGCGATCATCACCGCCACGAAGCGATAGGCCGACAGGCTGTTGCGCTGGGTCATGTTGCCGGTCAGCACGCCGCTGAGCGCCGAGTACGGCAGGTTGTTGGAGGCGTAGACGAACACCAGCAAGGTATAGGTGGTGAAGGCGTAGATGACCTTGCCGCGCTCGCCCAGGTCCGGTGTGGAGAAGGCCAGCAGGGCCAGCACACCGAAGGGAACCGCCGTCCACAGGATCCACGGACGGAACTTGCCCCAACGCGTATTAGTCCGGTCAGCCAGGATGCCGATCAATGGCGTGAACACGAACGCGCCCAGCAGGCCGACGATGAAGATGATGGTGGCGGCGGTCGCCGGCGGAAGCCGATACACGTCGGTATAGAAGAATGCCAGGTAGGTGATCAGCGTTTGGAAGATCAGGTTGGCGGCCAGATCGCCCAGGCTGTAGCCCAGCTTTTCGCGTACCGACAGGACTTCCGAAGCAGCATGGGACATGTAGCGGGTTCCCCTGGTTGGAACAAAAGACGGCCCACCCGGCACGCTAGCGCACCGGCATGGGCCGAGGAGGAAACGATGCAATCCGGCGCAGCCTGATGGTAGCGCTACCACATTCCGGGACGCACGCTGCGGAGCAACATGAGCTGGAAGGGTCGGCCCTGCCCCCGTCTCCGCCGGCAAGAAAAGCCCATCCGTAAGCCGCGTTCTGTAGTTCAACCGGCTCTGCTGCGGTGCATGAACCAAGCCGGCCCACGCTGTGATACTGATAGCGCTATCACCTGATTGCCGGACAGGGGCCCTGCTCCGCCGGCGCGTCTGATTGCCGAGGAACGCCATGCCCAAGCCTTTCTTGATCGCGCTTGCCAGTCTCCTGCTGCTGACTTCGCCGCACGCTTCTGCCAGTCCGCTGGCCAAACACCAGCCCAAGTTCCTGGGCAGCGCCTATGGGCCCGCGCAGGCGCCCAAATTCAACAAGTACTGGAACAAGGTGACGCCCGAGAACGCCGGCAAGTGGGGCGAAGTGGAGGCCGTGCGCGATCAAATGAACTGGACTGCGCTCGATGCGCAGTACAAGTTCGCCAAGGACCACGGCTTCCCCTTTCAGATGCACGTGATGATCTGGGGCAACCAGCAACCGGAATGGATCAAGACGCTGCCGGTGGCCGAACAGCGCGAAGAGATCGAGGAATGGTTTGCCGCCGTCGCTGCGCGTTATCCCGCGCTCGACTACGTGGAAGTGGTCAACGAGCCGCTCAATGATCCACCCAGCAAAGATGACGAAGGCGGCGGCCATTACATCGCCGCGCTGGGCGGCAACGGCGCCACCGGCTGGGACTGGGTGCTCGAAGCCTTCCGCCTGGGCCGCCACTACTTCCCGCATTCGCAATTGCTGATCAACGACTACAACATCACCAACAAGCCGGAGAACACCCGCACGTATCTGGAGATCATCGCCCTGCTGCAGAAGGAAAAGCTGGTGGACGGCATTGGCGTGCAGGCGCATTCCTTCGCCACCACCACCGAGTGGTCGATGGACATCCACCGCGCCAATCTGGATGCGCTGGCCGCCACCGGCCTGCCGATCTATGTCACCGAGATGGACGTCGACGGACTGAGCGACGACGAGCAGTTGGCCAGCTATCAGCGCGTATTCCCGGTGTTCTGGGAGCATCCGGGCGTGCGCGGGGTGACGTTGTGGGGTTACCGGCCCGGCCTGTGGCGCGAGAAGGAAGGCGCGGCGCTGGTGCGCGACAACGGTCGCGAGCGGCCGGCGCTGAAGTGGCTGCGCCGCTATGTGCGCAAGACCGAAGTCAATTAAGCGGCCAGGGCAGGAGCGCGCCAAGTGGACATATCGCTTCGATCCCGGCTCGGTCATCGAGTCGATGACGCCGCCAGCCGCCACGCTGCCGTTGCTGCCTCGGTTACCGCCATCTCAAGCTTTGCTCTGGCGCTGTTGCTGCTGGCTACACCGCTGCAAGCACGCCAGCCCAGCGCCACACTAAAAGCCGCCTACCACGACGACTTCCTGATCGGCGTGGCGGTGAATGACGACATCGTGCAAGGCCGCGACCGTGCCTCGCGTGCCCTGGTGGAGCGGCACTTCAATGCCATCACCGCCGAGAACGTGATGAAGGCCGAAGTGCTGCATCCTCGGCCGGAGACCTGGGACTTCCGCGCCGCCGATGCCTTCGTGCGGTTCGGTCGCAAGCACAAGCAGTTCGTGGTCGGTCACACCCTGGTCTGGCACAACCAGACGCCGGACTGGTTTTTCCACGATGCGCAGGGCCAGCCGAACACTCGCGACGCGCAGTTGGAAGTCATGCGCCAGTACATCGAGAAAGTCGCCGGCCGCTACGTGGGGCGCGTCGACGCCTGGGACGTGGTCAATGAAGTGATCGACGAGGATGGCAACTATCGCGACACCCCCTGGGTACGTGCGGTCGGCGACGGTGACCTTCTGGTGCAGGCGGCCTTCCGCTACGCCCAGCAGTACGCGCCCGGCGCCGAGCTGTACTACAACGACTTCAACACCTGGCGTCCGGCCAAGCGCGACGGCATCGTGCGCATGGTCAAGAAGCTGCAGGCCGCCGGCATCCGCATCGACGGCATCGGCATGCAAGGCCATTGGGGGCTGAACTACCCGGCCACCACTGACATCGAAGCTGCCATCGACGCCTACTCCGCGCTGGGCCTGAAGGTGATGATCACCGAGTTGGATGTTGACGTGCTGCCGCTGACCCGCGAGGGTCAGGTGATCGGCACGGTGCTGGCGCACAAGCAGTTCCAGTTGCCCGAGTTCAAGCACTATCTGGATCCCTACCCCGATGGCCTGCCGGCCGATGTGCAGCAGCGGCTGACCGATCGTTACGCCGAGCTGTTCCGGATCTTTCATCGCAAGCGCGACGCCATTGCCCGGGTCAGCCTGTGGGGCGTGCACGATGGCATGTCGTGGAAGAACGACTACCCGGTGCCACATCGGACCAACTATCCGCTGCTGTTTGATCGCCAGCGCCAGGCCAAGCCGGCGTTGCAGGCGGTGTTGCGCGTCGCAGGCGAGCCCATCGATGTGCCGGTCGCGGCGAGGAACGTCGACGGCGTGCAGATACCCCCCAACACCGCCAGCCCGCGGTAGCATCCTTTCTCTCCCCTGCAGCGCACCTTGCCCATGCCCAGATTCCCGCACCGCCTGCTCGCCCTGGCCCTCTGCGCTGCATCGCTGTCATGCACGGCCGCCGAACCCGCCAAGCCCGCCGCCAGCGAATTCAAGCTGCAGGCCTACCTGCCGGAGTTCACGCAGCAGATTGCCGCCGATGCCAAGGTCGAACAGATCGCCGAGGGGTTCACCTGGTCCGAGGGCCCGGCCTGGCTGGCCGATCAGCAGGCGCTGCTGTTCACCGACGTACCGGAGAACACGCTGTACCGCTGGAGCCAGCGCGATGGTCTGCAAGTGCTGTTGAAGCCGTCCGGCTATGCCGGCCCGGACGATGGCAGTCTGCGCGAAGGCGGCGCCAATGGTTTGTTCGCCGAGCAGGGAGGCACGGTGTTGCTGGCCGACTCCGGCAATCGCCTGCTGGCGCGCCTGGATCCAAAGAGCAAGCAGAAGACCGTGCTAGCCGAGCGTTATGCGGGCAAGCGCTTCAACAGTCCCAACGATGTGGTGCGCCGCGCTGACGGTCGTCTGTTCTTCACCGATCCGCCGTACGGCCTGAAGGACATCGAAAAGTCGCCGCTGCGCGAGCTGGACTTTGCCGGCGTGTTCCGACTGGACCCCGACGGCAGCGTGCACGTGATCGAAGACGGCCTGCATTTTCCCAATGGTGTCGCGCTCTCGCCTGACGGCAATACGCTATACGTGGCCAACTCGGATCCGAAACGTCCGATCTGGATGGCCTACCAGCTGGATGCGCGCGGCCAAGTGAGCAGCAAGCGCGAGCTGGGCAATGCACGCGATCTGATGGGCGACGGCATCAACGGTCTGCCCGACGGCCTGACTGTGTCGGCCGATGGCGTGCTGTTTGCCAGCGCCCCCGGCGGCCTGTTGGTGATGCGCGCCGATGGCACGCGACTGGGCCGGGTGCAGACCGGCCCGCCGGTGTCCAATGCCGAGTTCGGCGACGACGGCTTTCTGTACCTCACCTCTGATCAGCGCGTGCTACGCGTACCGGTCAAGGCACGCGGGCAGGCACCGACGAAGTAGCGCCACGCAGCTGCGCAAATGGTCCGATGGAGGCACCGACAAATCCGCCGGCCACGTCGGTGCTGAGCAGGCTGCCGTCCTCGCCGCGGCCTAGCCACTGCACGCCCTCGCCCGCATCGAAACCAAAGTCGTAGCGGCCGCCGTCCGCTGCGATCAGCAGGCGTAGGTTGGCCTGCCTGGCGATGACGCTGGCGGCTACGGTCTGACGCGCGATCACCTCGCGCACGCCATCACGACACCGCTCCAGGTACACCTCTGCGCCGTCGCTGGTGTGGCGTACGCCCAGTGCGTACCAGTACTTTTCGTTCTGCAAGGCGGCCAGGCCGGCTTCGACCTTGGCCGTTGGCCATGCCATCTGCGTGCTGGCCTGGAAACGCGTGTGCTGTTGCCAGCGTGCCAGGAAGTGCGGATTGCCCAAGCTGTCCAAGCCCTGCTCGCCCGCGTGCAGGGTGAGCCAGCCGGGGCGTGCCCGCGTGTCGACCCAGGCTTGTTTGGGGATGCGCACGTAGTACCAGGCACGATCCAGAGAGTCTTGATCGAATTCGTCGCGCCAGCGGAAATTGCCGGTGTTCGTGTTGGTGTTGGTGTTGCGTTTCGCACTGCCGCCAGCACTGGCATCGTTGTTGACGGCGGCGCCAACAATCGCCGGCGCGCGCACGATGTAGGGAATAGGCTTGCCCGCCTCCAGTATCTCCGGCCAGCCATCGCGCCAGGTCACGGGTAGCAGGAAGGTTTCGCGGCCGGTGTTGTAGTGCACGCGGTCGTAATTGCGGCTGGCCAGGAACACCGCCCACCAGTCACCCGAAGGCGTCTGCACCAGATCGGCGTGACCGGCGTTGGTGATGGGATGCACGCGATCCTCAGGCAGGTCGCGCTGGGTCAGGATCGGATTGTGCGCGTAGGGCGTGAACGGCCCCCAGGGCGAGCGGCTGCGCAGCACCACTTGCGAATGCTGCGGGCCGGTGCCGCCTTCCGCACACACCAGGTAGTACCAGCCCTCGCGTTTGAGCAGGTGCGGTCCTTCGATCCAGATCGGGTTGGCAGCCGGATCCACGCCGCCATCCAGCAGCACCCGACGCGGGCCGATCGGTTTGAGCGCTTGCAGGTCGAACTCCTGCATCCAGATGGCGCGATGACCGTCGTAGCGCGGCGTACCGACTGGCGCGTCGTTGTTGAGCAAGTAAGTGCGGCCGTCGTCATCGAAGAACAGCGAAGGATCGATACCTTCCACGCCAGGCAGCCAGACCGGATCCGACCACGGTCCTGCGGGATTGCGGGCGGTGGAAACAAAGTTGCCGCCACTGTCCACCGCGGTGGTGACCACATAGTAGCGGTCATCATGGTGGCTGATGGTCGGTGCGAAGATGCCGCGCGATAGCGACAGTCCGTCGAAGTCCACCAGCGAGGGCCGATCCAGCACGTGGCCGATCACCTTCCAGTTCACCAGATCGGTACTCTCCGAGACGGGGATGCCGGGGTAGAAGGTGAAGCTGGAGTTGACCAGGTAGTAGTGATCGCCAACGCGGGTGATGCTGGGGTCGGCATGGAAGCCGGCGAGGATCGGATTGCGGTAGTGGCCAGGCGGCAGCGGCGTGTCGAAGACCGCGTCCTGGCCGGTGTATTCGAACCAGTCGAATTGTGCGACCTCGTTTGATTCCACGCCTGAGGGTGTCGCACGAGGCGCAGGCGAAGTAAGGTCCATCGAAGCTGTCGGAGCTGTCGCACCCGCAGTCGGTGTCGGTATCCGTGTTGACCTTGCGTGCTGCTGTGGCTGCGCTTGCGCATCCATCGTTTGGTTTGCTTTCTTCGTTGATGGCAGCACCGCTTCAAACGGACCCGCCGGCAATCCACTGGCGTCGTACAAGGTGCACACCGGATTGTCAGCCCAGCAGTAGCGCACTCGTGTGGCTGCGTCACCGCTCGCTGTGCTCGCGTCATCCGCGCCATCAAGGAACACGCTGTTGCCCACACCCCTGGCGACCGAATACCGGCAGCTTCCCGCATCGTCGCCGCAGAGTTGGAACCCCACCGGGCCGTCGGTGCCGTAGGCCAGCAGTCCACCTTCAACATCCGCGAAATCGACCACGACACTCGCACCATCGCGACGAGTCGCCGACGGCACCGGTCCGCTGGCAGACACCGAATCGCCATACACCACATGTCGCGCAGCGCGTGCCAACCGCCGACCCAGCTCCTGCTTGTTGCCCGGGTGGATGTCGTAGCGATCCCCAATGTCGACCGCCACCGCCAGGCCACTGCGCGGATCCTCAGCCGCCACCCGCCGTTGCGCCTCCCGCAGCGCGGCCCAGTCGCTCTCACCCGTGTGCGTGGGCGGCATGCCAAAGCCCGCCAACTGCACGATCAACCAAGGCAGATCCGCACCCAGGCGCTGCCGCCAATCACTGCGCAGCGCGCGCAACAGATCGGCGTAGCGGGCCGCCTCTCCCGTGTTCGATTCGCCCTGATACCACAGCACGCCGCGCAGTCCATACGCACCCAAGGGCGCGATCATGCCGTTGTACAAGGTCGATAACCCACCCGCAGTTTGCCAGGGCGCACGTGGTGGCGAAGCAAAGCTCGCAGGCATGGGTCGGTAACGCCATTGCGTCAGCGGCACCGAAGTTCCATCGGCCAGACGCACGGCATGTCGCGACGCCGGACCGGCCAAGCCGCCCTCGCGCCAGGTATCCAACACGTTGACTACCACCACGTTGTCGCCTTCGTGCAGCAAGCCTGGCGGCAACGGGTACTGACGCTCGTCGCCTGCGCCGTAAGTGCTGCCGACCGCGCGTCCGTTGAGCCAGCTCATATCAATCTCGTCTGCCGGCCCCAGCACCAGCACCGCCGCTTGTGCCGCCTGCGCCGCGCTCAAGTGCAGCTGCGCGCGATACCAAAGCATGCCGTTGAAGTCGGCCAGCGCCGGCACACCCCAGTGCTCCCATGCACCCAGTTGCGCCGGTGCAACTTTCCAGTCGCTGCTGCCGGCGCTTGACGACGTCCACGGCGTGTCGTCTGCCGCCACGCCGGCTTGACTGCTCCACCAGCGTTGCCACAGCTGACCCCAATCACCGACAGCGCCGATGGGATCGTCGGCATAGCGATCCAGCACGGCCAACTCGTCCTGATAGCCACCTACATGGCGCAAGGCATCGGCACTCATCCAGGCCTGGATACGCGAACCTCCCCAGGACGCATCGATCAAACCCATGGGCACGTCGACGGTCTTGCGCAGCTCGCGTGCAAAGTAATAGCAGGCCGCGGAAAACTCGCGCACCGACTCCGGCGTCACCGCCGACCAATGCGTATCCACGCCCAGGTCCGACGAGGCGGTGACGCTGCCCCGCTGCGGCACGGTCATTAGGCGGATGCGCTCATCGTGCGCGCCGCTGATCTCGCTGCTGGCATCCAATGTGCGCCAGACCGGCAGCTCCATGTTCGACTGGCCACTGCACAGCCAGACATCACCTATCAGCAGATCGCCAATCGTCTGCTCGCGGTCACCGTTGCTGGCGGTGAGCGTGTAGGGGCCGCCGGCGGGCAGCGCTGGCAAATGCAGCTCCCAATCGCCCTGCGCATCCGCACGCGCCTTCGCCTGCTTGCCCGCCAACTGCACCCGCACCTGCTCACTCGGCGCCGCATGGCCCCAGACCCGGATGGGTTGGTCCCGCTGCAGGACTGCGTGATCTTGGAACAGGACATGCAGCAACGGCGCCGAGACGGTTGCATGCGTTGAGTTCGGCTCTGGCCTTTTCGACTCAGGCATCGACGCGGGGGCCTGCATATGCAACTGCGACTGCGTGGCGGCCGGGGGCATGGCTGTCTGCACAGTCTTCGACTGTGCCATGCCTGCCAGCGCAGGCGGGGACGCCACCGACAACAAGCACCCAGCCAGGAACAGGCAGGCAGCAGCCAGGCCGCGCGACTTGCGCAGCGGTATGCGACCCCATGCGCTGGCGTAATGCAGAATCGCAACGTCGCCATCGTCCACACGCACGCTTGGCGTTACCATCCCCTTGGAATCCCGCACTGCCCCCACTCGGCGACCCATAAGCCCTACCCCGTTGGCAATCGCCAGGCATCCCGGCCGTGCGGCACGCGGCCCGCCGCACATGAAAGGATCCGGCCTTGGAAAAACCGAAGCGTTCGCTCCGCCGCAAGAGCACCGGCGTCACCATCGGTGAAGTAGCCAAACATGCCGGCGTATCTCCGATGACGGTCTCGCGCGTGGTCAATGGTGAGAGCCGCGTACGCGAGTCCACCCGCGATCGCGTGCTGCGTGCGGTGCGCGAGCTGGATTACACGCCCAATCTGGCGGCCAGTTCCCTGGCGGCCGCGCAACAGACCCGCATCGCCTTGATCTACACCAACCCCAGCGGCGCCTACCTGCGCGAACTGCTGGTGGGCGTGCTGCGGGTAGCCTCGCGCACCGCCATCCATCTGGTCATCGATTACTGGGACGATCTGGACACCGGCTCCGAGCGCAAGGCCGCGCGGGCGCTGATCAAGAAGGCTGATGCCGTGATCCTGCCGCCGCCGCTGTGCGAGTCGCGCGCGGCGGTGAGCGAGTTCGTGCGTGCCGGCGTGCCGGTGGTGGCCATTTCCTCGGGCCGCTACAACGAGGACGTGTCCTGTGTGCGCATCGATGACTTCCGCGCCGGCAAGGAGATGGCCGAGTACCTGATCGAGAACGGCCACACCCGCATCGGTTTCATCAAAGGCCGCGCGGATCTGAGCGCCAGCATCCATCGTTACGATGGCTTTGTGGCGGCGCTGCGCGAAGCCGGCATCGAGCTGGAGGCGGGCCTGGTGCAGCCGGGCGAGTTCACCTACCGCTCCGGACTCAAGGCCGCCGAGAAATTGCTGAGCCAGCGAAACCCGCCCACCGCCATCATCGCCAGCAATGACGACATGGGTGCGGCGGTGATTTCGGTCGCGCACCGGCGTGGGCTGGACGTACCCAAGGATCTGTCGGTGGTCGGCTTTGACGATAGCTCCGCCGCCACCACGGTCTGGCCGGAACTGACCACCATCCACCAGCCCATCGCGGCGATGGCCGACACGGCAGTGGAAGTGTTGCTGCGCGCGATTCGTCGCAAGGACCCGCAAACGCGGGTGTTGTCCGATCACGTGGTGCCGCACCGCCTGGTCGCGCGCGACTCGGTGGCCGCGCCGCCACGCCGCCGGTGAGAGTGGGCGACACCGCAGTGTCGCCCACCCTGGTATGGCATCCGCGCCCGCGGCGGGGAGAGGCGCGAGAACGTGGATGCCTGCCATCGTTGGATCAACGCAGCAGGTACTGGTTGATCAAGTTCTCGTAGCGCTCCTGCTTGCCGCTGATCTGCTGAGGCTCACCGGCCTTGCTGGCCAGTGCATGCAGGTCGGGCAGGCTGAGCTTGCCGTCGGCGAAGTCCTTGCCGGCGCCGCCATCGAAGCTGGCATAACGCTCCTTGCGCCACTGTTCCCACGGCGAGTCGTTGAGCAGCGCGTGCGCCACTTCCAGACCGCGCGCGAACGCATCCATGCCGCCAATGTGGGCGATGAACAGATCTTCCATGTCGGTGGATTCGCGGCGCACCTTGGCGTCGAAGTTCAGGCCGCCCTCCAGCCCGCCCTGGCGCAGCACCACCATCATCGCGCCGACGGTGTCGTACAAATCCACCGGGAACTGGTCGGTATCCCAACCGTTCTGCGCATTGCCGCGGTTGGCATCGATGCTGCCCAGCAGGCCATGATCCGAGGCCACCTGCAGATCATGCTCGAAGGTATGACCCGACAACGTGGCGTGGTTGGCTTCGATGTTGAGCTTGAAGTCCTTCTCCAGGCCATGCTGCTGCAGGAAGCCGGCGACGGTGGCGCTGTCGAAGTCGTACTGGTGCTTCATCGGCTCCATCGGCTTGGGCTCGATCAGGAAGTTGCCCTTCAAGCCGATGCTGCGGCCGTAATCGCGCGCCATGGTCAGGAAGCGGGCGAAGTGATCGACCTCGCGCTTCATCTGCGTATTGACCAGCGAGGCGTAACCTTCGCGACCGCCCCAGAACACGTAATGCTCGCCGCCCAATTCGACGGTGGCATCCAGCGCGTTCTTGACCTGCACGGCCGCACGCGCGACCACGTTGAAGTCCGGATTGGTCGACGCACCATTCATGTAACGCGGATGCGAGAACAGATTGGCCGTGCCCCACAGCAGCTTCATGCCGGTGGCGTCCTGGCGTTGCTTGGCCAGGCCGACCATGTGCTTGAGGTTCTTCTCGTACTGGCCGATGTCGTCGGCGTCCGGCGCCAGATCGATATCGTGGAAGCACCAGTACGGCACGCCCAACTTGGTGAACAGCTCGAATGCCGCATCCACCTTGGCTTCGGCGGTGGCCATCGGCGAACCCGCTTCCCAGGGGAAGTGACGCGTGCCCGGACCAAACGGATCGTGGCCGGCATTGCAGAAGGTATGCCAGTAGCAGACGGCGAACTTCAGGTGATCCTTCATCGACTTGCCGCCAATCTTCTTGTCGGCGTCATAGACCTTGAAGGCCAGCGGATTGTCGGAGCCGCGGCCCTCGAACGGGATACGGCCAATGCCGGGGAAGTATTCCTTGGCGCCGATGAAGGGCTGGGTGCTCATGTGCGTATTTCCTGTGGTTGTGCGTTGCGTTCGGTTCGTGGGGGAAGCTCAGCCGCGATAGAGCGGCGTAACGGCCAGGAGGTGGTGCAGAAACTGTTGGTAAGCCGCGGCATAGGCGGCGTGGCGTTGTGGATCGGGATTCGCGCTCAATTGCGGATCGGTGGTGACGTGCGTGTCGGCAAGTTCGCGCAGCGAGCTCGCATCTCCCTGCGAACGGCCCAGCGCCCACAGCGCCTGCAAGGCTGCGCCAAAGGCCGCGCCTTCGGCTTGCCTGGGCGCTTCCACCGGCAGGTTGAAGATGTCGGCGACCATCTGCCGCCAGGCCGCACTGTTGGCGCCGCCGCCGGTGACAAGAATTCGATCAAAGTGCATGCCGGCGCGTACGAAGGCGTCGTAGCCGTACTTCAGGCTGTAGGTGGCGCCTTCCATCGCGGCGCGATAGAAATGCGCCGGGCTCATGTTGTCGCTGTCCAATCCCGCCAGCACGCCCTTGCCCAGCGGCAGATCCGGGGTGCGCTCGCCGTTGAGGAAAGGCAGCATCAACAAGCCATCCGCACCCGGCGGTGTGGCCTGGATGTAGGCATCGCCTTCGCGCGTGCTGAAGCCGAACAGCTTGGCCACCTGTTCGGTCGCCACGGTGCAGTTCATCGTGCAGATCAACGGCAACCAGCCGCCGGTGGACGAGCAGAACGCCGCCCACGCGCCGGCCTCATCAACAATCGGCCGATCCGCATAGGCGAACAAGGTGCCCGAAGTGCCCAGGCTCATTGCCAAGCGGCCTTCGGCCACGCAGCCGGTGCCGATGGCCGCCATCATGTTGTCGCCGCCGCCGACGGCTACTTTCACCGTGTCGGCCAGACCCAGTTGCGCGGCCACCACGGGCGCGATCGCGAACAACGCGTCGGGCGCGGCGATCGGCGGCAGGCAGGCGGACAGATCGCGTTCGCTGTCGGTGGCGCGCAGCAACTCCTTCGACCACTGGCGCGTGCGCACATCCAGCCAACCGGTGCCGGAGGCATCGCCGTACTCGCAAAAGTATTGACCGGTCAGGACGAAGTTGAGGTAGTCATGCGGCAACAGAATCTTGGCCAGCCGCGCGTAGACCTCGGGCCGATGCTTGCGCGTCCATGGCAACTTGGAAGCGGTGTAACCGGCCAGGATGGGATTGCCGGCGAGCGCGATGGTCTGCCCCACGCCGCCCGCAGCCTGCATGATCTCCGCGCATTCGGCGGTGGTACTGGTGTCGTTCCACAACTTGGCCGGCGCCAACACCAGTCCCTGCTCGTCCACCGGCACAAAACCATGCTGCTGGCCCGACACCGCCAGCGCGACGATCTGCGCACGCAAGGCCGGAGCAAAACGATCGAAGCAGGTCTGCATGGCATGCACCCAATCGGAAGGATGCTGCTCGCGGCTGCCGTCATCACCGCTGATCAGATCCAGCGGCGCGCTGGCACTGGCCACCACGGTGCGCGCTTGCGCGTCGTAGACCACCACTTTGACGCTTTGCGTGCCTGCATCAATGCCAGCAAAAAGGCTCATGACCACCCATTCCGAAAGATTACGTTAGCGCTAACAATCGCCGTTCCAAAAAAAGCCGTGTGCGCTTTTGGCGGTAACAACGGCTGCTTCCCGGCATCGCTCCCCAGGTACGCCGCCACTCTATACAGGACCCGCGCAGACTACATGCTGCGGCGCGGAATCCTTTTGCTGCCAACGACTTAACCGACCCTCTCCCCCACCGCCCAACCCACGGCCGTCCCCATAGGCCTGGCTATTTGACTCAGGCACTGACCGTCCGCGGCCGCGTCCCCCACACCGCCGCCGGGGCGGCGCAGTGGCGGCTGATGAAATCCTGCTGCGAGGGCATCTTGGCCACTGCCCGCTGCAGTGGCTGACGCACGTTGTCGAGGAAGCGCTGCAGATCCGCATCCGGCAGCGCGCGCGCCAGCGGATGCGCCAGACCGGGTTGCACGCCCTGGCCCAACATCACATGCGTCCACGAATCGACGCGGAACAATTCATTCGCACCCTGCCAGGCATGCGCGCGCTCGCGCCAGGCGCGCAGGCGAATCGACAACGAGTCCGGCAGTTCCATCTCGCGGCAGGCCTGCCACATCGGCTCGTCGCGCTGATTGGCGTGGTAATGCAGGATGATGAAGTCGCGCACATGCTCCATCTCCTTGCGGCTGGTCTCGTTGAACTGTTCGATCAGCGCTTCCGGCATGCCCTCGGCCGGGAAGGCTTCTATCAACCGCACAATCGCGGTCATGCTCAGATGCAGGCTGGTGGACTCCAATGGTTCGATGAAGCCGCTGGCCAGCCCCAACGACACCACGTTCTTGTTCCAGGCCTTCAGGCGGCGGCCGGTGCGGAACGGCACCAGCCAGGGATCACGGATCGGCGGCGCGCCAACATCGCGCAGCAGCTTGGCGCGCGCCTCGTCATCGGACATGTGCTTGCTGGAAAACACCAAGCCGCAGCCAACGCGATGCTGCAGCGGGATATGCCAGCGCCAGCCGGCTTCGTGCGCAATCGCCCGCGTATACGGCACCGGCGCGCCCAGCGGTTCGGTCTGCACCGCCACCGCGCGGTCCGCCGGCAGCCAATGGTTCCAATCTTCGTAGCCGGTGTTGAGGGTCTGCTCAATCAACAGGCCGCGAAAGCCCGTGCAATCGACAAACAGATCGCCTTCGATCACCTGGCCATCCTCCAGCACCAGCGCCTCCACATGGCCCGACTCCGGATGCTGGCGCACCTCGCGGATCTTGCCCTCCACCCGCTTCAGCCCGTGGCCTTCCGCGCGTTGACGCAGGAAGCGCGCATACAGACCGGCATCCAGGTGATAGGCGTAGTTGACCTGCGGTTGTTGCGGCAGATCAAAGCGATCCTCGCGCGAGGCCAGCGTTTCCAGGCAGTAGTCGCCCAGCTCCGAGGACATGCCGCGACGCAGGCTGTCCAGCCAGAAATGATGGAAGGCGCAGACCAGCGTGCTCTGGCCGGTGATGCCGAACGGATGGAAGTAGCGCTCGCCCTGTCGGCGCCAGTTCTCGAACGAGATCGACAGCTTGAAGCTGCCCGCCACCGCGCGCAGAAACTCCTGCTCGTCAATCTGCAGGAAGCGATGGAAGTTGCGGATCGGCGGCACAGTCGACTCGCCCACGCCCACCGTGCCGATCTGCTCGGATTCGATCAAGGTGATGTCCAGCAGATCGCGGAACTGATGGGCCAGGGCCGCACCGGCCAGCCAACCGGCGGTGCCACCGCCTGCAATCACCACCTTGCGAACCCTGCCCTGCTGCATCGCCGTTCCTCAACGATTGAGTTTTGCCATCAACATGGCGCGCAACTGCCGCGCCATCGCCTCGTCCACCGGTCCCAGCACATGGCGCGCCGCCGGCGGCAGATGCGCGCCGGCCTGATCGGCCGGGCCAAACACGTAGTAATCAAACACCTCGCGCCAGGCCTGCTTCTCGCGCTCGGGGCGATCGCGGATCGTCCACAGCGCGTGGTACAGCGCCTGCATCGGCGAAGGTACATAGGCGGGCACGCTGCTCCACCAGTAGTTCACCAGCACGTTGAACGGCTCCAGCCCCTGCACGTGGTGCCACCACTGGCTGGGCATGAAGATCGCATCGCCCGGCTCCAGCACCGCGCTGCGCGCCTGCGCCATGGCTTCGGCAAAACGTGGGTACTTTTCCAGGTCAGGTGCGGCGAAATCCACCACGCTGATCGCCTGCCCGCCGGGCGTTGGCTCCAGCGGACCGGGGTAGAGGTTGTGGATCTGGGCCGGCGGCAGCAGGGTGAAGCGACGCCGCCCCGCCACGCACACGGCGATGTTGTTGAGCGCGTCGTAGTGACAGGACGCGGTAACGCGGTTGCCGATCCAGATGCTCGGCGGGGCCTGGATGCCACGCTGCGCCAGGCCCAGATCATTGGCCTCGCGCATGCCGGGGAAGCGCGTGTCGATCAACAGCGAAGCCACGTAATAGGTGGGCGGCTGCGGGTCATCGGCATGCGCGGCTATCTCGCCCAGCACCTCAGCCAGATCACTGCGCCGCACCTCGCCATTGAGCGCGCTGAAATCCTCGCGGTAGAACGGCCGGCCGCGCATCTCCGGTCCGCCCCAGGAATAGGTCACCGGCTCGCCGTTGTAGTGCTGGCGCAGGTAATCCATCGATGCCTGCATCGAAGCACCGGCACGCACCAGATCCCAGTCACGCGCCAGGCCACGCAGCACCACCGGTTCGCCAGCCGCCAGCAACTCGTCCAGCGGCAAGCTGTCGGGTGTGCAGTCAGTCAGTTCCGGCAATGGCGGCAGCGCGTCGAGCATGCTCAGGCCGCCTCGGCCAGACGCAGGCGGCGCTGCTTCTCCGCCATCAACCGGCGCAGGTTGTGCAGCGACGACAACAACAAGTACACGCCTTCCAGGTAGCCGCTGCGGTGCAGGCTGTGCAGTTGCTCCGCATCCAGCGCAGCCAAACGATCGCGGTCAATGCCATACAAACCCGCCAGGCTGACCCGATGCTGCGCATCCAGCTGCAGCTCCAGGTTCATCGGCTGGATCAAGCCCAGCGCATCGTAGGCCGCATACATGGCCGGCGCGGCTTCCAGGCCGTCGCGCAGACCGCGCAAGACATTGCTGATGTGCTCCAGATACGGCGAGTTGCCGCCATGCGGCAGGAACACCGGCTCGCCTTCGCTGCGGCTCACGCGCGGGTGCTCCACATCCACATGGATCACCGGCTCGCGTCGCAGCTCGCCGTCGATGCGCTGCTCCTGGAAGCCGATCAGGAACGGCCCCTTGGCAATCGCGCCGGGCAGGTAGGCGGCATTCCAGCGGCCCTCCTGCACAAACAGGTTCTCGTGGGTTTCAAAGCCGAGCAGCGCCACCGCCTGCCACTGCCCTTCGCGCGGATCCTTGCGCAGGAAGATCGGGTACTCGCGTTGCAGTTCGGCAAACTCGGTGGGAAAGGCGGTGACCATGCCCACGTTGTCGCCGTATTCGCGGCCAAAGCGGCTGAGCACGCGCAAATCCTGGTGCGTGATGTTGTTGAGCAGTTCGTGCTTGGCCATGGTCGCTATTGGAAGGATCAGCTACGCGCGTTATGCGCTTTTTGCCAGCGGAAGAAAAGGCACACCGCGGCAATCCGCATCCCCGGCAAAAGAAAGGGACCGCTGCCCCCGCAGCGGTCCCAGTCCCCGGGTGGTCCCCTGGTACATCGTCAGAACTTGTAGCGCACGCCCAGCATGTAACGCGGGCTCTGGTCGACCAGCTTGATCACCTGCTTCTTGGAGCGGCCGTGCCAGCGCACGTCCTCGCCGGTGAAGTTGATCGCCTCAAAGCCCACCGACCAGGCGTCGTTGAACGCGTAGTTCACGCTCAGGTCGAACTGCTCGTACTCCTCCACGTAGAACGGGTTGCGGTTGGAGCCGTTCTGGTTGGCCGCAATCAGGTACTCGTCACGCCAGTTCCAGGCCAGGCGCGCCGACCAGCCATACTTTTCGTACATCAGCATGACGTTGGCGGTGTCGCTCAGGCCGAGCAGGGCGAACTGGTCGCGCTCCAGCACGGTGTTGTCGAAACCGACGTCGCCATTGACCTTGGTGTAGTTGGCAAACACGCCAAAGCCGCTTTCACCGAAGAAGTACTGGCCGCCCAGTTCCCAGCCGTGCAGCTTGGCCTTGTTCTGGTTGACCGGACGATTGACGTCGAACATGTACAGCGGGTCATCGGCCTCGCCGACCAGGTCGTAGGCGTTTTCCATCGCCAACACCTGCGCCGAGCTGCCGTCATACGACGCCAGGCCACCGGTGGCGCCGGCATTGCGCAGCATCGCCAGCGCGGTGAACAAGGCCGTATCGTTGGCCGAGCAACCGGAGTCGACGTCGTTGCCGGCGGCAGTCACCTGCGTCACGCACGCCTGGCTGGTGAGGAAGTCCAGCGCCGCCTGCGCATCCGGACCGGAGGTCGGATCGGTCAGGCCGTACAGGTTTTCGCGCACCACCGTGTTGCCGATGAAGTTGTCGACCGACTTGTTCCAGTACGTGGCCGAGATGTAGCTGGCATCAGCGAAGTACCACTCCAGCGCCAGATCGAAGTTGTTCGATTCCAGCGGCTGCAGGGCCGGGTTCTGCGCATCACCGCCGGCGCGGGTGGACGGATTGACCAGGATCGAACCGGTCGGCTGGTTCGGATTGGGGCCGGCGTACAAATTGCCGTACGGCGGACGCGCGATGGTCTGGCTGAAGCTGGCGCGCGCCTTCCACTCGCTGGTCAGATCGATGCTGAAGTCCAGGTTCGGCAGCAGGTAGCTGTAGCTGGTCTTCTCGCTGAACGGCTGCACTTCGGCCGAACGCAGGATGCGGAAGTCGTTGTTGGCCTGCCACTGGATGGCATTGGGAATGGCCACGGCCGACGTCGACACCACCTTGGTCCGCTCATAGCGCACGCCGATGCGGGTGTTGGTGGCCATGCCGCCCAGCTCACCCTGCAACTCGATCTGCGCATACGCCGCGCGGGTGTTCTCGCGGATCTCGTTGTCGGCCGCCAACTGCGGATTGACGCGGTTGCTGGCGCCATAGAAGCCGTTGGCCCAGCGCGCACCGGCGCTGGCATCGCCCATCCATGCGCCGGGTGCGGCGCCGGTGGCGTTCCAGTCATCAAACATGCCGATGATGCTGACCGGCCGCAGCAGATCCTGCAGGCCCGGCTCGTTGCCGGTGTTGGCCACGCCCCAGTCGCCGAGCGTTGCGTACATTTCGGTCGCCTGCTGGCGGTGCATGGTCACCTTCGACGAATCCAGGCCAAAGCTGAAGCGGCCATTGTCGAAGTCCCACTCACCGTCGATGCGGCCTTGCTTGACCTCGGTTTCCTGCTTCTGCGAGTTGATGCGCAGCACCTGCGAACCAATCTGCTCGGGCGGGAAATCCGGATTGACCACGCCATTGGTATTGCCCACCGCATCAGCGGACGTCGGATACCAGGTGCGCGAACCCAGCGGCAGGCCGTTGTTGAACTGCAACACCTGCGCCCAGTTGCCGCCGCAGTACGGACCCACGGTGCAGTTGTTGGTGCCGGCAATGGAGAAGTAAGTCGAGCCACCGCCGGTCAGCGGATCATTGGGCAAGCTGCTGGACTTGGTGCTGTGGGTGTCGAACTTCAGGCGGAAGGTGTCGCTGACATCCCAGGCCGCGTTGAAGCCCAGCGAGGACAGCTTGTACTTCTGCTCGTTGCGCTGCTGCTCAAAGCCAAAGTCCTTGGTGCCGACGATGTCACGCAGATACACCGGCGTGGCCACGGCCTCGTTGGTATCGAACACCAGATCGGTGAAGCTGTTGGCGCGTTGCAGCCAGATGGTCTGCTCGCCGCGGTCTTCCTTGATCTCGTTGGTCGAGTAGGTGTAGTCCAGGGTCAGGGTCAGGCTGTCGATCGGGGCGAACTGGATCACCGCCTGGCCGTTGATGCGCTCGCGCTCGAAATCGGCGAAGGCATAGCGCAGGTCGTTCGGCATGGCGTACAGCTGGCCGATCTGCGGCGCATTGACCAGGTTGGCACCGGCGCGCAGCGCCGGATCGGTGCCGGTCCAGCGTTGGATGTTCCAGGCGTTTTCGGTGGCCTGCACCGAACCGCCGTGGCGCTTCTGGTAGCTGGCGCTCACACCCACACCCCAGACCTTGTCATCCGTGGTGTAGCTGAAAATGCCGGAGATTTCGGGGGTCAGATCTGTATCGAACGGCTGCGAGTCGTCGTACAGCGCCTTGATGCCGGCACTGGCCACCACGCCGGTGTGGTTGAAGGGACGATCGGTCTGGATGTTGATGGTCGCGCCAATGCCGCCGCTGGGCACGGTGGCCTGGCCGGTCTTGTAGACCTCCAGCGAGCTGATGGCTTCTGACGCCAACTGCGCGAAGTTGAACGCGCGCGTGCCGCCGTCGACGCCACCAATCGGCACCTGGCCCGGCGCGCCGAAGGCATCGGCACCGGGAATCTGGCGGCCGTTGAGGGTGACCATGTTGAACTGCGGGCCAAAGCCGCGCGCGGTGATCTGCGCACCTTCGCCGTCGCGGCGCTCAATCGAGATACCGGTGATGCGCTGCAGCGACTCAGCCAGATTGGTATCCGGGAACTTGCCGATGTCCTCGGCGCTGATCGCGTCGACCACGCCGGCCGAATCGCGCTTGATGCCCATGGACTGGTTGAGGCTTCCGCGGATACCGGTCACCGTGACCGTATCCAGCGTGGTCGCGCTCGGCGTGCCCTGGGTGGCTTCCTGCTGTGCCGGCGCGGGCGCCTGCGCGGTTTGGGCGTCCTGTGCGAACGCCGGATTGATCACCAGCGCACCACCTACGAAGGTGAACATGGCACTGGACTTGAACCTTGCCAACTTGCGACTCATTGCGGCGCCACTCATTTGCGTGTCCTCTGGTCTGGAATTGAAATGCCCTGCGCACGTGCGCGGCCTTGGTACCTGCACCCACTCATCTGGCTACCCCCTCACTTCGATCGTTGAAACGATTCGCCCCCCCCAGGGCGCCCGCGGGCCGTTACCGGCTTTCCTCCAGTCCAGGCGCATAAACCACCGCCTGATTCCTGCTTGATGACTGCGCTGTCTGGTAGCGCTACCACAGATGGCGCGCAGACTAGTCACGCCCACCGGGGTTTGTCACCATGCGCTGCAACAAAAAATTTACAAGCCACGAATTGCCGGGTTTTCCCGTGCAAAAGCGCCATTTCAGGTGGCCGGTTTCAGCTGAAACCGACCCGTTCTGCGCACGTAACGCGGGTATCGTTTTGGTAGCGTTACCGTTGAGTCCGGACGTGGGGAGGTCGGGCGGGCGGCGTCGATGCGCACATCGCGTTGTTCTGCCCTGATACTTGCCCACCTCCCCCCAATCACCTGTTTGGATACGAAATGCCAGCGAAGTCCGTCCGTCGAAAAGGACACGCCGTCACCATCGATCAAGTCGCCAGCCACGCTGGCGTTTCGCCCATGACCGTATCGCGGGTCGTCAATGGCCGCGGCACGGTGCGCGATGACACCCGCGACCGCGTGCAGCGCGCGGTGGCCGAACTGGGCTATCGCCCCAACCTGGCCGCCAGCTCGCTGGCTGCCGCGCAACACACCTGCATCGCGCTGATCTACACCAACCCCAGCTCGGCCTATCTGCGCGAGTTGCTGGTCGGCGCCTTGAACGGCTCCGGCCGCACCGCCGCGCAACTGGTCATCGCTACCTGGGACACCTTGGATGCCGACGGCCAGCGCGACGCCGCGCGCGAATTGGCCAAGAGTGTGGCCGGCGTGATCCTGCCGCCGCCGCTTTGCGAATCGAAGGCGGTGATCCAGGAGTTCGTGCGTGCCGGCGTGGCGGTGGTGTCGATTGCCTCCGGCCAGTTCAGCCATGACATTTCCTGCGTGCGCATCGACGACTTCGCCGCCAGCAAGGAAGTCACCGCGCACCTGATCGCCAACGGCCACACCCGCATCGGCTACATCAAGGGCCATCCCAATCAGACCGCCAGCGAGCATCGCTACAAGGGCTTCAAGGAAGCACTGGCCGAAGCCGGCCTGCACCTGGAAGAAGGCCTGGTGGAACAGGGCTACTTCACCTATCGCTCCGGCCTGGACGCCGCCGAGCATCTGCTGGCCTTGGCTGATCGTCCCACCGCGATTGTCGCCAGCAACGACGACATGGCTGCCGCCGTGGTCTCGGTCGCGCACCGGCGTGGACTGGACGTGCCACATGATTTGTCGGTGGTCGGATTCGACGACACTTCCGCCGCCACCACCGTGTGGCCGGAGCTGACCACCATCCACCAGCCGATTGCCTCGATGGCCGATGCCGCCATCGACATCCTGCTGCGCACGATTCGTCGCGAAGACAAGAAGTCGCGGGTGATCGTCAACCATGTGATCCCGCATCAGTTGGTGACGCGGGATTCGGTGGCTGAGCCGCAGGACGAGATTGTCGCCGCGATCAAGCCGGTGCCGCGGGTGGCGAAGAAGGCGGTGGGTGCGCGGCGTTAGCGTCAGCCTGGTTCGCGACAACCGGGTTGACGTTTGAGTGAGGCCAGCTGTTCTTCGGTGCCGGCGCGGACAACCGCGTCGGTCGCCAAGGCCTCGTCTTCGCTGATCAGTCGGTAGCCACCATCGGCCTGACGTAGCCACACCACATAGCCGCAGTAGAACGCCCGGCTGTTGTATCGCGCACGAAAATCCACCGCTGCGTAACGACCCAGGCGTGGCGCGTCGGCAGGGTCGTCGTAGAACGTTATGCCCACCACGGTGCGCGCCTCGGGCAATCCGGCGGCGCTGTTGAAGCTGCCGCGGGCCTCGCGCCGCTCGGCGATGCTGTCGGGCGTCATCACGCCGTCCTCGAACATCGCGTCGGCCGCTGCGAAGTCCCCTTGGTCTCTCTTTGCCAGGTAGTCGAGCGTGCGTGCTTCCACGTCACGTCGATCCGCCTCACTCGCAGGGGTCTTGGGTGCCGGCGTGCCAGGTTTTTCGCTCGCGATGCCATTGGCGCAGGTCAACTCCTGCTCATACTGGGTGCTGGCTTGCGCGGCGGTGCCGCCACTGGCGGGTTCTTCGGTCTTGAACTTGTAGTGGCCCCACGTCGGCGCCTGCCCATTGCACAAGCTGGCGCCGACCTCAGTCAGCATTTGCTGCGCCTGGTCCGGCGTGACCACGCCGGGAAAGGTGATGCGGATGCGGAACTGGTCAGCACTAATCCTGTCGACTTCGGCGTTCAAGGATTGCTGCGCGGTGGCGGTGGTGCAGCAGAGTAGTGCCGCACAGGCAGTGAGCAGCAGGCGCATCGTGTTGGTCCCTTCCCCTGGGTTGTGGGGGAGTGTAAACGTTGCAGCGCTGGGGGTTGGGATTTGCTTGCGCGGAGCGGAAAGCGCCCTCACCCCAGCCCTCTCCCGCTTTGCGGGAGAGGGGGCTAAAAGCGCCGCGATGGTTTGGGCAGATGCGCACACTTGCGCATCGAAGCAGAAGCGCCGCGATGATGGGGGGCGCAAGCCGGCGGGCTAGCCGCCCTCGCCGCTCCACTCCGCGGTGACGCGCAGGCCGCCGAGGTCGGATTGCGAGAGGTGCAGCTGGCCGCCGTTGGCTTCCACCAGTTCGCGCGCAATCGCCAGGCCCAGGCCGGTGCCGCCGCTTTGATCCAGGCGGGCACCGCGGGCCAGGGCTTCGTCGCGGCGTTCGGGGGCAATGCCGGCGCCGTCGTCGTCCACTTGCAGGCGTGACCAGCCGGGGCCGGCTTCGGCACTCAGGCGCACTTGTCGATGCGCGTACTTGGCCGCGTTTTCCAGTAACGCGCCGAGGATTTCCGACAGGTGCTCTTCTTCAATCGCCAGCTGCAGCGTGGCTGGCGCTTCCACCGCAAACAGCAGTTGCTCGCCCTTCTCGGTGTGCTCCAGCACGTTGACCACGCGCTCGGCCACGGCCAGCACGTTGGCCGATGCCCCGCGCACCTGGCCCAGCCGCGCCAGGCGGGTGCGGGTCAGCTCGGCATCGACCACGCGATCAATCGCCGCGATCGAACGATCCATGCCATCGGCCGCGCTGTCCGCGCCGGCCTCGCGCGCGCGCCGGCTCTGCGCCGACAGCGCCGCCAGCGGCGTTTTCAGGCTATGCGCCAGGTCCGCCGCGCGGCGACGCGCCAGTTCCAGATCCTTTTCGCGCACGCCGGCCAGCGAGTTGATCGCATCCACCAGCGGCTGCACCTCGCGCACATTGGCCGGCGGCAAACGCGCATTGGCATCGCGCTCCAGCGCCGCCAAGTGACCACGCACGCGCGCCAGCGGACGCAGGCCCAGGCTCACCTGCAACCACGCCGCCACCATCAACACCAGCCACAGCACGGCCAGGAACACCGCCAGCTCGCGACCAAACTCGCTGCGCGCGGTGGAGAGTGGCGCGCTGTCCTGCGCCAGCTGCGCGATTACCGGTGGGCGATCCGACTCCACCACCAGCTGACGATCCAACACCACAATGGGTTCGCCGAACGGGCCCGGTTGACGTTGCAGCCGCCAGTGATCCGCCGGCGAGTTCTTCGGCACCGGCAACGCGCTGTCCCATAGCGAACGCGAACGCAGCACGCCGGCCTGGGTGGTGATCTGCCAGTAGTAACCGCCGGCCGGCTTACGCAGGCGCGCATCGTTCGGCTCATCGGTCAGTTGCGGCTGGCCCTGCGCATCCAGGTTCAAGCCGCCGACCAGCGCCAATGCGTCGCGGGTCATTTCGGTTTCCAGCCGGCGCTCCAGATGGCGCTCAAACAACAGCGTCATCAAAAACCAGGCAATGGCCAGCGCAAACAGAATCGCCACGCCCGCGCCGGCCAACAAGCGCCAGCGCAGCGACGCACGCATCACGGCGCATCCTCGAGCAGGTAGCCGAAGCCGCGCCGGGTCTTGACGATCTCGTTGCCAAACTTGCGGCGCAGCCGCGCGATGATCGCCTCAATCGCATTGGCATCACCACTGTCGGCCACGCCATACAGATGCTCGGCCAGCTCGCCGGCCGGCACCGCGCGGCCGGGTTGATGGGCCAGGTAATCGAGCAGACGGAATTCCAACGGCGACAAGCGCGCCGGCGCGCCATCCCAGGTCGCGCTCATGCGCACCGTATCCAACCGCAGCCGGCCCACATCCACCGTGGGCGTCAGCTTGCCGGCACCGCGCCGCACCAAGCCGCGCACGCGCGCCACCAACTCGCCCATCTGGAACGGCTTGGCCAGGTAGTCATCGGCGCCGGCTTCGATGCCTTCCACCTTCTCGGTCCAGTCGCCGCGCGCGGACACCACAATCACCGGGAACGATCGCTCGGCACTGCGCCAACGCCGCAACACGCTCAGGCCATCCAGGCGCGGCAAACCCAGATCCAGGATCACCGCGTCGTAATCTTCCACATCGCCTTGATACCAGGCGGTCTGGCCATCGGCCACGCCATCGACGGTGAAGCCGGCCGCTTCCAGCGCGCGCACCAGGTCGGCGCGGATGTCAGGCTCGTCTTCGACCACCAGGCAACGCATCAATCGTCCTTGATCTTCAGCACGGCCGCGTTGCGCGCATCCAGATACAACTTGCGCACGCGGCCGGTGGGGGTGAGCACCTTGACCTTGTACTCCCACAGGCCGTCTTCGCGCTCCAGCTCCACCTCGATCACATCGCCGGGTACGCGCTTGCCCACCACTTCCAGAATCTGCGCCAGCGGCACGATTTCGCCGCGACGCAGCAGCTCGCGCGCTTCGATGTGATCGTCCTTGCCAGCCAGCGCCACATACATGGGCGCGGACGCCAGCAAAGCGGCCAACAGGACCAGGCCGAGACGACGGCGGGAAGGGTGCTTGGTTTTGGGTTGGGTTGTCGTGTTCATGGCGCGCAGCATGCGAAAGCCGTCCTGACATCTGCCTGACGATTTGCGTGCCCGGTATGTCAGGCAGGCCAGTCTAGCCTGCCGGTCATTCTTGATGGAAACGCACCGACCATGCGGCCACGCAATGCTTGCAGCACGTTCTTGGCACCCCTGTTTTGGGCCTGCGCCGCCGTTCTCCCGGCGGCCGCGCAGACCGCGGACACCGGCGCGGCCCCCCGCGCCGGTGTCTATCTTCCCGACTACTTCCGCGCCGCCGCGCCGGCCAACGCCTACGACATGGTGCTGCGCCTGCCCGGCTTCAGCCTGGTGGAAGCCGACGCCGACGTGCGCGGCTATGCCGGCGCCTCCGGCAACGTGCTGTTTGACGGCGCCCGCCCCACCAGCAAGCGCGAAGACGTATCGCAGCAACTCAAGCGCATCCCGGCCGGCGCGGTGGAGCGCATCGAGCTGATTTACGCAGGCACCCCCGGCATCGACATGGGCGGCTACTCCGTGCTGGCCAACGTGGTGCGGCACAAGGAAGCCAGCACCGAGTGGGCCGTGGAAGCCGGCGCCGTAGCCGCCACCAACGGCTGGACCGCGCCGCAAGCGCAACTGGAATACGGCCGCCGCTGGGACGACAAAGCCCTGGACCTGTCCGCCAAGCTGGAACCAGAACTGGACGATGACACCGGCCGCGGCGACATCACCACGCGCAACCTGCAAGACGGCGACAGCGAACGCAGCGACTGGGACACCCGCACCACCAAGCGCAAGACCGAAGCCGGCGCCGCCTGGCGGCAACCGCTGGCCGACGGCCGCCTGACCCTGACCGCCAACCTGCGTGGCGAAGACACCCGCACCCGCACCACGCTGACCAGCCCCGACGACGCCGACGACAACGAACGCATCAACGAAGACGAGGACTACCGCGAGAGCGAACTGGCCGCCCGCTACGTACGCCAGTTCAGCGGCCGCACCACCGTGGAAGCCATGGCCAGCCGCCAACGCGGCGACCTGCAGAGCGAAGAGATTTCGCAAGAAGGCGAGGACCGCGAACGCTTCCAACAAGACAGCGACAGCGGCGAGACCATCGCCCGCATCGAACTGACCCACGCCCACAACGACGCGCTCTCGTTGCTGGCCGGCATCGAAGCCGCGTACAACTTTTTGGACAGCAACAGCCAGCTGGAAGAAAACGGCGCCCCCGTCTTCCTGCCCGGCTCGCGCGTGCGGGTGGAAGAACAGCGCGCCGAAGCCAGCGCCGGCGCCACCTGGCGGCCCAGCGACGCCTGGAGCGTGGAAGCCGGCATGCGCCTGGAGCGCTCGCAGATTTCGCAGACCGGCGACAGCCCGCTGGAACGCCGCTTCACCTACCCCAAGCCGCGCGTCGCCGTGCGCTGGACCCCGAGCGACGCCAACCAATGGCGCTGGGCCCTCTCGCGCGAAGTGGGGCAACTGGACTTTGAAGACTTTGCCGCCGGCGCCTCGCTGGAAGGCGGCACCGTGAGCGCCGGCAATGCCGAACTGCAACCCGACACCCGCTGGAGCAGCATGCTGGCCTGGGAACACCACTTCAACGAAGACGCCGCCCTCACCCTGAGCTGGACCCACGACCGCATCAGCGACGTCGTCGACCGCGTGCTGGTGGTGGATGGCGACGACGTCTTCGACGCCCCCGGCAACATTGGCGACGGCCGCCGCGACACCCTGGCCCTGGACTACGCCACCCCGCTGGACGCCTGGGGCCTGCGCGGCTTCCACCTGCGCACCAGCCTGCTCTACCGCCAGAGCCAGGTCACCGACCCCGTCACCGGCCGCAAGCGCGGCATCAGCGAAGAAAAGCCGTTTGAAGGCGAGATTGAACTGCAGCAGGAACTGCCCAGCCTACGGATGAACTGGGGCCTGCAGCTGGAACATATTGCCGAGCGCGAAACCAAGTATCGCTACGACCGCATCACACGCGAGTCCGAGGCGATGGGCTGGACCTTGTTTGCCGAGCGCCGGATTGGGGAGCACTGGCGGGTGCGGGCCGAGGCAACGGATCTGTTTGGGCGGGATTTTCGCGAGGAGCGGCAGAAGTGGGATGGGACGCGGGCGGAGGGGGATAGCAATGAGGTCGAGTTGAGGAAGCGGGTGTCGCCGGGGTTTGTGGGGGTTACGGTTAGGAGGAGTGTGGGGGGATAGCGGGTCGTCAAAGGCTCTTGCTACGGGGCGACACACAAGGCGCATTGGCAGAGACCCTGCTAGTCGTCAAAGCTTGATGGGGAATCGGTTCTTCTCGGCCAGTAAGACTCGGGCATCGTCCCAACCGAGAAGGATTGGGTGTACATCAACAAATTCGCCATTCACCTCGCGACACACTGTGAGACCGATACCTTGCGCCCCAGACTCCGGCTTCGCTTGCGCGTCAACGAAATCCACGATCGCCGTTTGCACATCCTTTCTGGCCTGATTGACTACGGCCGAAACGGCGGCTCGAAGTGCCACGTGCACCTTACCGATTGCACCCATGTACGAACGCGCTACTTCTCGCAAGTCAATGGTCTCATCAAAACCATCAAGCACGTTCTTTTTAAAATCCGGATCTTCACGAAGCTTCGCTTGTGAGCAATAAATTAGCATCGAATCCATTGGTGACTTTCCACTCAAGCTTTGCTTTATGCCATGGACCGGCGTCGCTCGATGCTGCACATAGTTGCGCAATGCCGCAAGAAACCGATACGACGGATAATCGTCATACGCTCCATTGAGCAAACTCCTTGCGTGCTCATTGAAGCCTGGACAGAGCGAAACATGCTTGAAGTCTTGAACTACGTGATCGGAGTACGACCTAGCTGCAGATAAAAGATTCATCATATGTCGATTGGCCGCGATGATCACTCTCGCCCATGTCTCATGTCGATGATCCATTTCAACCTCGCCCCGAAGGGACCACTCAGCGCAGAATCGCTCCAGCTCTAGGTAGTTGCCGAGCAATATCTCGTACCTGTGCTCAAACGTGCCCGCATCAGCAAGCGTCTCTCGCGCACGCTTCAGCTCCTCAAAGCGCAACGCAGAGATCGGCACAAGCACTTGCGGCCCAAGCGCGGCCCGCCGCAGCCAGAACCTACAGTCCATCGTTTTCCTCCGCTACGCATTTTCAGTTGTAGAATCCTAGCCGCGCGGATACTTAACATCAAATTCCATCCTGGCCGGTGCAAGTCAATTTCCCTGTTTGAACATTGCTTGCTTCCCTCTAATTTCTAGCTCGAACTTTTGACAAACATTTAGCTCAACTGCCCGGCGCCGGCACTACACTCGCACACGCCGCTGCACTGATGATAGTTCTTTGGCGAGGAAACCGACCATCAAACAACGTATCGATTGAACAGGGAAAGTACAAATGATGCAGATCGACAGTTCGCTTCGCTTCTTCACGAACCACCTACAGCCCCGAGCGATCGTTATTAGAGGCTCTTGGGGAGTTGGAAAGACCTACTATTGGCGCGAGAAGATTGTTAAGGGATTCTTCGCGAACGCGAAAATAAAGAAGGCCAACCGTGGCTATGCTTACGCGAGCCTTTTTGGCATCGAGTCTATCCAACAATTGAAGAATGCTCTCGCATACTCATACGAAGAAAATCAGCCGTTAGGCTACCTCCCCCTTCTTTGCAATTGGATGCTTGACCGAGTTAGAAGTGCAGGTGAGTTCCTGAGCAAGTACCTATCAGATGAGCTCAGCATTACCATTAAGAATGTCGGCGCAAAGGTGAAACCAGCATCTCTGTTGAATGACTTTGCATTCTTAAGCATCAAAGGCAGCCTCATCTGTATTGACGATCTGGAGAGACGCAACAAGAAGCTATCAATTGGAGATGTGCTGGGCTTGGTGTCTTACCTCGTTGATCAGAGAAGATGTCGCGTTGCATTGATCCTTAATTTTGATGCGCTGGATGATTCCGAAATGCAAGAATGGGAACGCGCAAAAGACAAGACTTTTGAAAGCGAGTTCGTCTACGAACCTTCAATGGAAGCGTCGATAGAGATTGGCATGCTGGGGACTGAGCTTGAATGGTGGCACGAGGAGGCGAAGGCTTGCCTAAGGAAACTCCAAGTCGGGAACATTCGCGTCATTGTGCGAACCCAACGCTTTCTACAACAGCTTATCTCTTCTTTGAAATCGGATTCACGGCTTGAGGAGATCCCCAACGATGTCTGGATTGAGGCCATTCGTGTTGCCTGCCTGCTAGTTGTTGCCCACAACAGTCGGGCCATGGGTGCACCAAGCATTGAGAAGCTGTTGAGCGGAACATTCGAACACCTGCTCACAGAAGATCAGCCTGAAGAGTTGACGCCTAAAGAAAAGAAGTGGAAGAAGATTGTTGAGGATTACGGCCTCCATCTAGGGGATAGTCTGGACACAGCCATTGCACAAAGCATCAAAGACGGCTATCCGCGAATGGATCTTCTTGCTCCAGCATCTTTGGATTGGCGCGAGGCACAAGTGAAGAACACGCGCCTCCTTCGCCTAAGGCAAGTGTGGACCAACTTTCACGAATCATTGGGCATGGACATGGAAGAGCAGATCGAGTCGTTCGTACGCGCCCTTACTGAGGCCGTCTTGTATGAATCTGTGCACAACGTTTCATCGACCGGTTCACTTCTTCGTGAGCTCGGTCGCCCGGATGCCGCGACTGATGCGTATCAGAAGTGGATTGTCGCCAGACTTGGAGATCGCCGGCGTGAGCTTGAAGAGGACGACTGGTTCCCTGGCATGCAGATCAACGCTGAGTTCCTCGAGATGATCGAGCATGCGCGGACAAACGAGCAGAAACCTGCAAGGCCCCTACTCGACGCGCTAACTCAGATTGATTCTGGCAACTGGTCGCTGGTCGACATCGAAGCTGTAGCGGCGGCAGATCCTGCCAGCATTGCCGATTCACTTAGATCTCAGAGGCGAACATGGCGTAACTGCATTCAGATTCTCTCAACCTACGGAGGGCATGACGGCATTGGTGATCGTGCAAGGGAGAATCTGATGGATGCCTTGAGGGAGATCGCAGGAACATCTTTACTCAACGAGATTAGGGTAAAAAGCAAGTTAGGTAATGTCGCTCTTCACCCTGTTCTCTAGCGCTTATTTTTAGCTCACGGCGCATGATTTCTTCGGAAACGAGACATAGAGATTGAGTGTGGGAATTTAGCTACACGCCGGCCAGAGAACTGACACGCTCCAAAGCGGGCTTTTCTGATAGCGCAGTCTTTTGCTCGAGGTCTAAGCTTAGGCCGTCCGTCCACTTTTTGTGTGCAGATGGGCGACGCAAAAGCGCGGGCCGCAGGTGCGACTAACACCCACGGCCCGCTAACCACCAACAGCTAACCTAAGGAGCTGCCAATGGCTAAGGCCAATCCTAAATCACGTGCACCCAAACAAGAACGCTATCTGACCATCAGCACCGCCACCTACGACACGCCCTACGACGAACAGGAACGCAGCATTGAGTTCGACCGCTGCCGCGAAACCCGCCGTGGCCGCACGGTCCCCTTCCTCCGCCTGAAAGGACAATGGCTGGAGGAGGCCGGGTTCAAGAGCAGCGACCAGGTCCGGGTGGAGGTAAACGAAGGAAGGCTGGTCATCACCCACAAGTAGCA
>Ga0160448_100146_pt1 | contig 33454 bp, 25 predicted proteins | sample HID1973M_E1MG_FD_108269 | JGI IMG/M metagenome (GOLD analysis project Ga0160448, IMG submission 108269) | Enriched mosquito-associated microbial communities from UW Madison campus, WI, USA - HID1973M_E1 MG | ecosystem: Host-associated > Arthropoda: Insects > Digestive system > Unclassified ...
GCCCCGACGGGCATGGGCGCGTCGGTTTCGGCAGACGTCCGTGTCGTGACGAAACCGAACGTGGGCCGTCCATGGCCCACTCGCGCCCATACCCGCCGAGGCGTCGCCCGGCGCCTTGATTTCTCCATTCTTCAAAAGCGCGCCGGGAGGGGGGGGGAAGAGAAGAGCGGCGTCCCTGACGTCCAGCGATCGGATACGCCCGGCCTTCGTTCGCCGTAACGGGAAACCCATCGAAGTCCATTGGTCTGAGCCGGCCGGGGGGCGGGGAGCCTGCTCTGCTCTTCTCTTCCCCCTCTCCGGCGCGCCCCAAACGAAGACTTGAGAACTGAAGCGCCATGCGCCGTCCCGGCGGGGGTGGGGGCGAGTTGCACATGGATGTGCAACGCTCGGTTTCGTCACGACATGGACGTCTGCCGAAACCGACGCCCCCACCCCCGCCGGGTCGGCGCCCACAACGTAAGTCAGGGCCAAACTATCCGCCCACCAAGGCGCGCCCTCAATAACCCCCAATACAGCCCGCGAAAGCGGGCGCCCCGCTGTCATCGACAATGCGGCGCACTCCAAGGCAAACCAGCCCCGATAAGGACCAAGACTGCAGCGTGGAAAACGAAACGGGGGCCGAAGCCCCCGTCACAAGCCAGGACAGGCAGCGCGCGCCTCAGTGCGTCGCCACCGCCGCCGCGTCCACCGACGGCGTGCGCCAACCACTACGCACGCCCCACACGTAGAAGAACAGGCCGACCACCGCCACCACCAGCAGGTCCACGCCGTAGGACAGGTAGCCATGGCCACCGAAGGTCGTGCTGCCCGCCCACGACAGCAGGGCGATGGTCGGCAGGTACACGATCATCCACCACGCCCCCTTGAGCTGGCGGCCGAAGTCCGCCCAGCGCGCCTTGGCCTGGTAATACACGTACACCGGCAGGGCCACCACCATCAGCAGGATGATCTCGCCGGTCAGCGGCCAGCGTGCCCAGTACAGCAGCTCGGTCGCCATCACGAAGGCCACCGCCGCCATCACCGGCAACGCGAACACCCGCAATGGGCGGTGGAATTCCGGCGCCGTCCGGCGCAGCGACATCACGCTGACCGGGCCGGTCAGGTAGGAGATGATCGTCGCCACCGAGATCACCGCCGCCAGCGTGCCCCAGCCGCGGAAGAAGAACAGGAACAGGTAGGACACCGCCAGGTTGAACAGCATCGCCGGGCGCGGCACGCCCCAGTGCGCATGCACCTGGCCGAGGATCTTCGGCATCGTGCCGTTCTTCTCCATGCCATAGATCATGCGCGCGGTGGTCGCCGTGTAGGTGATGCCGGTGCCCGACGGGCTCACGAACGCATCCACGTACAGCAGGATCGCCAGCCAGTGCAGGTTGACGATGATCGCCAGTTCGGCGAACGGCGAACGGAAGTCGATGCCGTGCCAGCCGGCCTTGGCCAGCAGGTCCGGCGGCACCGAACCCAGGTAGGCGATCTGCAGGATCACGTAGACCACCGTGGCCAGCGCGATCGAGCCGAGCACCGCGAACGGGATGCTGCGGCCGGGGTTGCGCGCTTCGCCGGCCAGGTTCACCGGGCTCTGGAAGCCGTTGAAGCTGAAGACGATGCCCGCGGTCGCCACGGCGGTCAGCACGGCGGCGAAATCGATCACATGGTTGTCGCCATGGATGCCGACGCTGAAGTTCTCGCTGTGGAAGCCACTGGCGATCAGCATCACGCCGGTCAGCGCCGGCACCACCAGCTTGAACACCGTGATGGCCGTGTTCGAGCGCGCGAACAGCTTCACGCTCCAGAAGTTGAGCAGGAAGTACACCAGCACCAGCACCGCGGCGATCAGCAGGCCCGGCACGGTCAGCTCACCGGCGCCGCCGGGCTGGGAGACATACAGGTCCTGTGCCCACTGCCACGGCCACGAGGCCATGTACTGCACCGAGGCCTCGGCCTCGACCGGGATCACCGAGACGATCGCGATCCAGTTCGCCCAGCCGGCGATGAAGCCCACCAGCGAGCCGTGCGAGTAGTGGCTGTAGCGCACCATGCCGCCGGACTCGGGGAACATCGCGCCGAGCTCGGCATAGGCCAGGGCGATGGTGGTGATGATCGCCGCGCCGAGCACCCAGGCCCAGACGGCGCCGGGGCCAGCCAGGCCGGCGGCGCGCCAGGCGCCGAACAGCCAGCCGGAGCCGATGATCGAGCCCAGGCCGGTAAGCATGAGGGCGAAGGGGCCGACTTCGCGGCGAAGCGCGGTGGGATGCAGGGGTGCGGTCATGGGCGGCACGGGACGAAAAGAGTCGCGCATGATCGCAGATGAGGTCCCCCCGAGTCATAGCGCACCGCGCCATGGGCGGAATGCACCGGGTTGGTGCGCGGCTGAATGGGCGCCCGGGCTGTGGGGCGATCGGGGCCCAAGCCCTCCCGCCAGGCGCAGATGCACCTGTCGCAGGGGCTGGGGGCCCGGCGCCCTAGGACGACGGGCGGCCGGCCGGCTGCACCGCGGCGGTGCCCGGCACCGCGCAATCGGCCGTCGGCGGGGCGCCGGCCACGCATTGCCCGAAGCCTGCCGGCAAACCGCGCACCTCGTGCGACTGCCCGGGACGCAGGTCCAGCCGCTGCAGCGGATGCCGCTGGCAGTTCGCGCCCTGGCAGTCCTGTGCGAACACCAGGTAGTGGCAATGCCCGCTCGCGCTGGCCAGGCAATGGAACTCGGCGACCCCGTCGCGCACCTCCAGCTTGCTGAAGAGCATGTCCTCGCCATCGACATTGGTACGGGTGATCGAGGTCATGCCGGTACGGTCGTGGCAGCCCCCCAGCGCCATCAGGCAATAGACGAGTGCGGCAATGGTGCGCATGACGCTTCCTCCCGACCCGTTGCCGCGGCCTTACATGCCGCGGAACAGGGTCATGAATGGCTGGCTGACGGTGAGCAGTTCCGGCCGGGTCTTCAGCCGCAGCTTGCCCTTGCCGGTGTCGTCGCGGATCACCGAGGCGACGGCTTTCATGTTGACGATGGTCGAGCGATGGATCTGCTTGAACGCATGCGGGTCCAGCACGTCGAGCAGCTCGCGCAGCGAGGTGCGCAGCACCGATTCGCCGTCGGCGGTCATCACCACGGTGTACTTGTGGTCGGCCTGGAAGTAGGCGACGTCGTCGAGCTGGATCAGCCGCGTCTCGCGCCCGCTGCTGGCGGTGATCCAGGCCATCGGCGGGCGGTCGGACGCCCGCGCTGGCTGCCGCGACAGCTGCGCCAGCAGCGCATCGAGCACCTGCAGGTCCGGCTGCCCGGCCGCCAGCCGCGACTGCACGCGCTGCACGGTGGCGGCCAGGCGTTCGCGGTTGATGGGTTTGAGCAGGTAATCGATCGCGCCCTGTTCGAAGGCGTCGATCGCGTACTGGTCGTAAGCGGTGACGAACACCACCTGCGAGCGCGGGCTCGCCTCGGCCATCGCACGTGCCACCTCGATCCCGGTCAGGCCAGGCATGCGGATGTCGAGGAAGACCACGTCCGGCTGCAGCTCGGCGATGCTTTCCAGCGCGCTGGCGCCGTCCTCGCATTCGGCGACGACCTCCAGTGCCGGCCAGGTGTCGGCCAGCAGGCCGAGCAGCGACTGCCGCAACAGGGTCTCGTCCTCGGCCACCACCGCGCGCACGCCGTTGATCCCGTTCATGGCGCACCTCCGGCCTGCGGCGCGCTGCCGGGCAGCGGCGGCGGCGGGCCGCCCGCGGGCGCGGCCGGTGCAGGCGACGACGAGGCGCCCGCAGCGGCCGCGCCCGCCGCCTCCGGCGACACCCACGGCGGGGTCGTGCGGGTCGGCGCGTACTGCAACGGCAAGGTGATCGTCGCGGCCACGCCGGTCGGGAAGTTCGACACGATCGCGAACGAGGCCGTGTTGCCATAGGTCAGCCGCAGGCGCTCGCGCAGGTTGCGCAGGCCTACGCCGGTGCCGTGGCTGTGGTTGTTGAACCCTTGCCCGTCGTCGGCCACGGTCAAGGTGGCATGGTCCTCGAAGGCGCGCGCCAGGATCCAGATCGTGCCGCCGCCGGGCTTGGGCTCCAGGCCGTGCTTGATCGCATTCTCCACCAGCGTCTGCAGCATCATCGAAGGCAGCTGAAGGCGGCGCAGTTCGAACGGCACCTCCACCTGCATGCCCAGCCGGGTGCCCATGCGGATGCGCAGGATCTCCAGGTAGGCCTGGGTACGCTCCAGCTCCTCGCCGAGGGTGGAGATCGCCTCGTCGGCGCTGGGCAGGGAGCGGCGCAGGTACTGGATCAGGTGGCCGATCATCTGGTCGGCGCGCGGCGGATCGGTGCGGGTCAGCACCTGCGCGCTGGCCAGCGTGTTGTAGAGGAAGTGCGGCTCGACCTGGGCATGCAGCAGGTTCAGCCGGGCCACCGCCAGCTCCTTCTCGGTCTCGCTCTGGGTCGCGGCGGCGACCTCGTCGCGGCGCTGCTGCGAGACCTGGCGGGTGATCGCCCGGCTGATCGCCTCGGCGTTGTCGTAATTGCTGCCTTCGTCGACCACGAACAGGTCCACCCAGGCACCGGCATCGGGCTCGCACAGCAGGGTCACCCGGCTGGTACCGGTGCCGGGCGTGAGCGTGGCCACCACCTGGTTGCGCTTGATGGCCAGGCGCCCGATCACGTTCCAGCGCGAGATCTCGTCATCGGAGGAGACATCGATGCGGCGCAGCTTGGCGCGGATCTGCAGGCTGCCGGGCGAGCTTTCGATGTCCTCCACGCGCGGCAGCTGGCGGATCGCGCTCTCGACCACGGCAAAGCCCTCGGCGCTGTCCAGCGGCAGTTCGATCTGGCGCCGCTGGCGGCTGCTCAGGGTGTCGTTGTCGAGCCGGCCGGCGAGCAGCTTGACCCGCCGCAGGTGGGTCACCGCACTGGTCATCACCACCGCCAGGGTGGCGAAGGCCAGCAGCGTGAAGACCGAGCCGGCATGGCCGAATAACTCGCCCCAGAGGTTGCTGGCGACGATCAGCAGGATCATCCAGACGAACAGCAGGCGGGCGATCAGGAACAGGCTGGCGGACACGGAAGTGGCTCGGTTCTTGGCAGTGGGGGCGAGCATAGACCCCGGCGATGCGCTTGGGGCAGCCACGCGACGGGGCCCCCGCCATGGCGACGAAACCGGGAAACCACGCCGCGAACCCGCGACCGCACCGGGACGAAGCCACGGATCGGCGCGCCAAACCGCGACACGGTGGCCAGTTTTCGGTCCAAGCCCGCGAAGGGGACGGTATCCGGGGCTATGCTCCGGACTCGGCCAGACAAGGAATGCCCATGCATCGCCGTCAGTTCCTGTGGAGTGCAGGTGCCGCCGCCGCGGCGGTCTCGACCGGGGCGCTTGCCGCCACCGAGCCCCGTCGCCCGGCCGCACCCGCGGGCACCCCACCCTTTGCGGACGCCATCGCCGACCATTTCGCCGCCCCGCGCGCCCTGCACCCGATCCGCGCCAGCCCCGACCGGATTGTCGCGATCAGCGTCTGCACCCGCCCGTTCCGGCCGAAGGGCCCGCGCATCGAGGCCGAACGCATCGGCCGCAAGACCGTGGTCCACAACTACGGCCATGGCGGCAGCGGCTGGTCGCTGTCCTGGGGCGCGGCCGAACGGGCGGTGGGCCTGGTGCTGCAGTCCGGCGAAAGCGAGCTGGCTGTGATCGGCTGTGGCGCGATCGGCCTGACCACCGCCCTGGTCGCGCAGCGCGCCGGCCTGCGCACGCGCATCTATGCCAAGGAGCGCCCGCCGGAAGTGCGCTCGTTCTATGCCACCGGCGTGTGGTCGCCGGATTCGCGCATCATCGCCGCCGAGCACAACACGCCGGCGTTCGAGCGGATCTGGGAGGACATGGCACGCACCTCGTTCCGCCGCTACCAGACCCTGCTCGGCCTGCCGGGCGAGCCGATCGAGTGGCGTGACGGCTATTTCCTTTCCGACGTGCCATTCGACCAGCCCGCCGGCCCGGACAGCGAAAGCCGCGAACCCGAGTATCCCGACCTGGAACGCCGGCTGCTGCCCGACCTGCACCCGGGCGGACGCGCGCTGGCGCCGGGCGAGCATCCGTTCCCGGTGGCCTACGCCAGGCGCTATACGCAGATGACCTTCAACATCACCGCGTACTCGCGCATGTTGATGGACGACTTCCTGACCAATGGCGGCGAGCTGCATACGCGCGAGTTCGAAAGTCCGCGCCAGTTCGCCGACCTGCGCGAGAAGGTCATCGTCAACGCCACCGGCTACGGCGCCCGCGCCCTGCTCGGCGACACCAGCATCGTGCCGGTGCGCGGCCAGACCGCGCGGCTGGTGCCGCAGCCGGAAGTCGACTACTCGGTGTTCTGGCGCGGCCACAACCTCAACGTCATCCCGCGCCGCGACGGCCTGCTGGTCCAGGCGCAGCAGGACAGCGACTACGACAATGCCGACATCACCCCGGACCGGGCGCTGTCCGAGGAAGCGGTGCGGCAGCTGGCGCGGTTATTCCCGGGCGGCGCCTGAGTCCGCGCGCAGGCCCGTGCCCGCCGCAAGGGCGGTTGCCCCGCAGGCCGCGAGGGTTGCGGATCGCGGCACGGATGCTCCGTACCCGTCCCCTCACGCGTCCCGCAGCGACGCCTGCAAGGCGGTGGCCAGCGCCGCGTCACCATTGAGAAGATCCTGCCAGGCCAGGACCAGGCCCTTGCGCCGCCCCTTCTCGACCAGCTTCAGGCCGTCCGGATCGATCGTCAGCGTGTAGACGCGCCCGTCCACCTCGAGCTCGCGGCGCAGCGGTTTGTCCAGTGGCGTCATCGGCGTGCTCCGGGATCGACTGCGCGCAGCCTATCGCACGATGCGCCTCCTCCCCGACACCAAGCCCGTGACCGCGCCGGACCATCACCACCCGGGGCGCATCGGCGCCTGGATTCGACCAGACGCCGGGTACGTGCAGCCCGGGGCTAGGCCCCGGGTTCACTGCGCGTCAGCACGAGCGCCCCCTCCTCGACCGACAGGCGCAGCACGTCGCCGACACGGAAACCGCAGGCCTCCAGCCAGCGCCCGGCCAGCCGCAGCTGCGGCACCCGGCAGGACACCTTGCCGCGGGTCTCATGCAGGTATTCATAGCGTGCACTGCCCACGGTGCACTGCACCGGCATGCGAGCGGGCGAACTGGACGGGGCGCGACGTGCGCCGATCAGGGAAGGCTTCATGCGGGACTCCTTGGCAAGGCATCCGCCATCCGGCGGACGATGCACGGAGGCGGCCGGACCTCCGGCCAGGAATCCTCCGTGGCATCCGCAGGGTCGCCGGGCCGCTTGCCGAGCTCAACCGGAAAATCCTGTCGGGACAATCCCACGACACCCGGCGTCAGACCTTCTTCTTCGACGCCTTCGCCTGCACGTTCGCCGCCACCGCCGCCTTGAACAGCGCCTTGAACGCGTTCGCATCCAGCTTGTCGGTGGCGAAGATGTCCAACGCGCGGCGGGTGCCGCCGTCGAGGCTGGAATTGAACAGCCGCTTCGGATCGGGCAGCGCGGCGCCGCGGGCGAAGGTCAGCTTGATCTTGTCCTTGTAGCTCTCGCCGGTGCACACGATGCCCTCGTGCGACCACACCGGCGTGCCGCGCCACTTCACTTCCTCGACCACCGCCGGGTCGGCGGCGTGGATCAGCGCGCGCACCTGCGCCAGCGCCTCGCCACGCCAGTCGCCGAGCGCGGCGATGCGCGCGTCGATATGCGCGGCCGCATCGGTCACCGGCGCCGCCGCGGCCTTTGCTGGCGGCTTGCGCACGGCGGCCTTCCTGGCGGCCGGCTTCGTCGTCTTCCTGGCGGTCGTCTTGCTTGCGGGCTTCAGGGTCATGCACGCTCCTCCGCGTGACGGGACACCACGCGCCGTGCGCCGATCCTAGGCAGCCTTGCTGCTGCCGGCAAGGCATGGTCCTTCCGCGGCCCCGGAAGGAGGGGCTCCCCCCAGCGACATGGCCGGCTTCTGCAGGAGCGATGGGATCGCGGGCGAAAGCGCGCCTCGAAAGAATGGGAAACCCAGGCGCCGGGTGCCGCCTCGGCGGGCAGGTGCGCGAGCAGCACATGGATGTGCTGCGCTCGCTTTCGTCACGACAGGGACGTACGCCGGAAGCGACGCGCATTCGCCCGTCGGGGCGGCGCTCCCAAACGCAGCCAGAACCCGGCCTCCGCCTGAGCCGGGGCGCCCCGACAAGCCCCATGCAACCCGCGACAGCGGGTGCCCCGCTTCCCCGGGAAAACGATCAACCCGCCAACCGGGCCAATCGCCACCGCTCGACATCCACCGTCGCCTCCGCCAACGCCCCGCCCACCAGGATCACCCCCGGCGCGCCGCCGGCCACGATATCGGCCAACCCCGCCAACCCGCCGAGCGTCGCCACATGCCGCCGCTCCTGCGGCCGGCTGGCATCCAGCACCAGCGCCGCCGGCGTGCTGGCCGGCAGGTGCGCGAGCAGACCGGCGGCGATCGATTCGATCCGCCGCAGCCCCATGTAGATCGCCAGCGTGGTGCCGGTGGCGGCGAGCGCACGCCAGTCCGGTTCGCCGTGATCGTGCGTGTGCGCGGTGACGAAGGTGACGCCGTGGCAGTGCTCGCGATGGGTGAGCGAGATGCCCAGCGAGGCGGCGGCGGCGAACGCGGCGCTGACGCCATTGAGCAGCCGCACCCGCAGGCCGGCGGCGCGCAGGAAGGCGATCTCCTCGCCAGCGCGGCCGAACAGCAGCGCCTCGCCGCCCTTCACCCGTACCACGCGCTGGCCCTGCAGCGCATAGCGGCGCATCAGCCGGCAGATGAACTGCTGCGGCGTGGAGCGGCAGCCGCCGCGCTTGCCGACGCGGATCACCCGCGCCTGCGGCGCCAGCGCGACGATCTCCGGGTTGACCAGCTCGTCCAGCAGCAGCACCTGGGCCTGCGCCAACGCCCTGGCCGCGCCGAGCGTGAGCAGGTCGAGGTCGCCGGGGCCGGCGGAGAGCAGGACCACTTCGGGGGCGGCGCAAGAGGCATGGGGCATGGCGGCGATCCTGTGGGGGCGGGCGAATCAGGAGGGGGCGATCGATCGGCACATCCGGGTGAGCTGCGGCACGCAGGAGCCGCAGACGGTGCCGCAACCGAGTGACTGCTTGAGCGCGGCGACGTCGGCGCCGCGGGCGATCTCCGCCTCGATCGCCGAGGTGGCGACCTGGCGGCAGGTGCAGACGATGGGATCGCGGCGGATGTTGGCCGTCTTCGGGGCGAACACCGACAGGCGCTGGCCGGCCCAGCGCTGGCCGGCCAGCGCGGCCTCCAGAAGCGCCTGGCTGGTGGCGCTGGGCTGCGGGTCAAACAGCAGCACGCCGTCGATGAAATCGTGCCCGCCTTCGCACCGCCAGCCGACGCGGCGCAGCAGGCCGCGCCGGGCATCCTGGTACTCGAGCCGGTCGGGCGCGGCGGGCAGCGCGAGTGCGGCATCCAGCCGCGCCAGCCAGCCAGCCGAGGGCGGCTGCGCGCAGGCCATGCGCAGCACGACCCAGGCCGGTGCCTCCGCCTCACCGCTTTCGGCATGCAGGACCAGGCTGGCGTAGTCGCAGTCGCGCAGCAGCGGCAGCAATGCCTCGCGCAGGGCCAGCACGTCGCCGCGCCGCGCGGCCAGGCCGTGCCAGCCGAACGCCACCGCCTCCACCCGCACCGCGGCATGCTTGAGTTCTGGTTGCTGGGAGATCGCATCCACCGCCGACGTGCTGACTTCGTTGATGCCGCCGCTGCCCAGCTGCTGGCCGCTCCAGTGCATCGCAGCGAACACGCAGCCCGAGCGCAGCTCACTCGAAAGCGCCAGCGGCAGCACCAGCGCGCCGCGCTTGCTGCTCACCCGCACCAGCTGGCCGGCCGACAGGCCGCGCCGCGCGGCATCGTCGGGATGCATGCCCAGGCTGGGCTCGGGGCTGTGCGCATAGGCCTGCGGAATGCGGCCGGTACGCGACATGCCGTGCCACTGGTCGCGCAGGCGCCCGGTCAACAGGCGCAGCGGGAATCGCGCATTGATCGGCTCGGCGACCGGCCGGTACGGCGTGGCGTGGAAGCGGGCGCGGCCGTCGGCGGTGGCGAAGCGGCCATCGGTGTAGCGGCGTGCCTGGCCCCGCGTGGCAGCGGCGGGAAACGGCCATTGCTGAGGCCCGTCGCGTTCGAGCACGGCGTAGTCCAGCCCGCCGATGTCGAGATCGCGGCCCACGGTCAGGCGGCGGTGCTCGTCGAAGATCGCCGCCGGGCCGTCGAAATCGAACAGGCGTGGCGCATCGGGGACGGCCAGGCGTGCCTCGATCCGCCGCGCCACTTCGGTCACGATCCAGCCGTCGCCGCGCGCCAGCCCCGGCGCCGGCACCGCCGCGCGGACGCGGGTGATGCGGCGCTCGGAATTGGTCACCGTGCCCTCCTTCTCGCCCCAGCTCGCCGCCGGCAGCACGATGTCGGCGTAGGGCACGGTGTCGGTCCCGGCGAAGGCTTCCTGCACGATCACCAGGTCGGCAGCCTGCAGCGCCTCGCGCACGCCGGCGATGTCGGGCATGGAATGGACCGGGTTGGTGCAGGCGATCCACACCGCCTTGATGCGGCCGGCGCGCAGGCCTTCGAACAGCGGCACCGCGGTGGCGCCGGCCTGCGCTGGCAGGCGCCCCGGCGGCAGGCCCCATAGCGTTTCGAGTTCGGCGCGGTCGCGCGCGTCGTCGATCTCGCGATGCGCGGCGAGCATCGTCGCCATGCCGCCGACTTCGCGTCCGCCCATCGCATTGGGCTGGCCGGTCAGCGAGAACGGACCGGCACCGGGGCGGCCGAGCTGGCCGGTGGCCAGGTGCAGGTTGATCAGCGCCTGGTTCTTGTCGGTGCCATGCACCGACTGGTTCAGGCCCATGCAGTACAGCGACAGGAATGCCGGGCTCTGGCCGATCCACTCGGCCGCCTGCAGCAGGTCGTCCAGCGCGATGCCGCACAGTTCGGCGCTGGTGCGCGGGCTGTAGTCGCGCAGCAGGCGCTTGAGGTCCAGGTAGCCCTGCGTATGGGCCTGGATGTAGTCCGCATCCACCCGCCCCTCCCAGACCAGGTGGTGCAGGATGCCGTTGAACAGGGCCACGTCGGTGCCGGGTTCGATCGCCAGGTGCAGGTCGGCCATCGCGGCGGTGTCGGTGCGGCGCGGATCGACGACGATCCAGTGCGTGTCCGGGTGCGCCTGGCGCGCCTGCTCCAGGCGCCGGAACAGCACCGGGTGGGCGAAGGCCATGTTGCTGCCGGCGAACAGCACGGTGCGCGCGTGCTCGAGATCCTCGTAGCAGGTCGGCGGGCCATCGGCGCCGAACGCACGCTTGTAGGCCGAAACCGCCGAGGACATGCACAGCCGCGAATTGGTATCGATGTTGGCCGTGCCGATCAGTCCCTTCGCCAGCTTGTTGAAGACGTAGTAGTCCTCGGTGAGCAGCTGCCCGGAGAGGTAGAACGCCACGGCATCCGGCCCGTGCTGGCGGATGATCGCCGCCAGGCGCGCGGCCACGTTGTCCAGCGCGCGCTCCCAGCCCACCTCCACGCGCGCGGCATCGCGACAGGCGCGCAGCTGCGGCGCCAGCAGGCGACCGGCGTGGTCGGCCACGCTCTGCGGCAGCGCGCGGCCCTTGCTGCACAGCCGGCCGAAGTTGGCCGGGTGGTCCGGGTCGCCCTCGATGCCGGTGATGCGCGTGCCCTCGCTGTGGATCAATACGCCACAACCCACCCCGCAGTAGCAGCAGGTCGAACGCGTGGTGCGGCGCTCAGCCGTGGCGGGCGCGAGGCTGCCGTCCATGCTCAGGCTTCCACCTGCTCGGCAGGGGTGATGGCCACGCGCCCTGCCGGCATCGCGATCCACACCTCGCCGGCTTCCAGCCTGACCGGATATCGGGGCGTGCAGCCGATGTCGGGCGCACGGGCCTGGCCGTCCTCCAGTCCGATCTGCCAGCCGTGCAGCGGGCAGGCCACGTGCTCGCCGGCGACGATCCCCTGCGACAGCGGCCCCCCCTTGTGCGGGCAGCGATCGCGCAGGGCGAACACGCGATCGCTGCCGGTGCGGAACAGCGCGATCGGCGCCAGGCCGTCGATCTCCAGCACGCGCGCGCCGGCCACCGGCAGGTCTTCCAGGCGGCACACGCGCAGCCAGGTTGCTTCGTTGGGCATGCTCAGGACTCCACGACGGCGGTGGCAGGCGGGGTGATCTTCAGCGGCTGGTACTCCTCGCGGCGGGCGCCGCCGATGCGGGCCTCCCACGGGTCCTGCAGGCCTTCCAGCGAATACAGCAGCCGCTCGAACAGCGCCTGCCGGCGCGCGGCGTCATCGACCACCTGGGCGCGGATGTAATCCAGGCCCACGCGTTCGATGTAGTGCACGGTCCGATCCAGGTAGTAGGCCTCCTCGCGATACAGCTGCAGGAACGCACCGACGTGCTCGCGCACCTCCTCGGCGCTGCGCACCTTGACCAGGAAGCGCGCGACCTCGGTCTTGATGCCGCCGTTGCCGCCGACATGGATCTCCCACCCCGAATCCACCGCGATGATGCCCACGTCCTTGATCCCGGACTCGGCGCAGTTGCGCGGGCAACCGGACACCGCCAGCTTGACCTTGTGCGGGCTCCACATGTTGGCCAGCATGGTTTCCAGCTCGATGCCCATCTGCGTGCTGTTCTGGGTGCCGAAGCGGCAGAACTCGCTGCCCACGCAGGTCTTCACCGTGCGGATCGACTTGCCGTAGGCATGCCCGGACTTCATCCCCAGGTCGCGCCACACATCGACCAGGTCCTGCTTGCGCACCCCGAGCAGGTCGATGCGCTGGCCGCCGGTGACCTTGACCATCGGCACCGCGTACTTGTCGGCGACGTCGGCGATGCGGCGCAGCTCGGCGGCATTGGTCACCCCGCCCTTCATCTGCGGGATCACCGAGAACGTGCCGTCCTTCTGGATGTTGGCGTGGGCACGCTCGTTGATGAAGCGAGACTGCGGGTCGTCCAGCGCTTCGCGCGGCCAGCTGGAAAGCATGTAGTAGTTCAGCGCGGGGCGGCAGGTGGCGCAGCCGTTGGGCGTGCGCCATTCCAGGAAGGCGTAGGCCTGCGCGTGGCTGAGCAGGCGGTGTTCGCGCACGGCCTTGCGTACTTCGCCGTGGCTCAGCCCGGTGCAGCCGCAGATGGCCTTGGTCTTCGGCGTTTCCTGGAAATTGGAGCCCAGGCAGTTCATCAGCAGCTGCTCGACCAGGCCGGTGCACGAGCCGCAGGAGCTGGCCGCCTTGGTCTGCTGCTTGACCTCGTCGACGGTGAACAGGCCCTGCTCGGTGATCGCCTTGACGATGGCGCCCTTGCACACGCCATTGCAACCGCAGACCTCGTCGCCATCGGCCATCGCGCTGGCGCGGTCCTGGCCGGCGGTGCCGGCGTCGCCGAGCGCGGTCTCGCCGAAGATCAGCTGCTCGCGCAGCGACTGCACCGGTGTGGCGTCCTTGAGCAGCTTGAAGTACCAGCCGCCGTCGGCGGTGTCGCCATACAGGCAGGCGCCGACCAGGCGGTCATCGCGGATCACCAGCTTCTTGTAGACCCCGCCGGCCGGATCGGACAGCACGATCTCCTCGCTGCCGTCGCCGCCCATGAACTCGCCGGCCGAGAACAGGTCGATGCCGGTGACCTTGAGCTTGGTCGAGGCCACCGAGCCGCGATAGATGCCGATGCCGAGCTGGGCCAGGTGGTTGGCGCAGACCTTGGCCTGCTCGAACAGCGGCGCGACCAGGCCGTAGGCGATCCCGCGGTGGTTGGCGCACTCGCCCACCGCATAGACGCGCGGGTCGAAACTCTGCAGGCTGTCGTTGACCACGATGCCACGCGCGCAGTGGATGCCGGCTTCCTCGGCCAGGCGGGTGTTCGGGCGGATGCCGGCGGCCATGACCACCAGGTCGGCCGGGATCTCGCTGCCATCGGCGAAGCGCACCCCGGTCACCTGGCCGGCCGCATTGCCGAGCAGTGCGCTGGTCTGTGCCTCCAGCCTGAAGCGCAGGCCGCGCGTGACCAGCGATTTCTCCAGCAGGCCACCGGCGACCGGATCGAGCTGGCGCTCCAGCAGCCAGCCGGCCAGGTGCACGACGGTGACATCCATGCCGCGCACGGCCAAGCCGTTGGCGGCCTCCAGCCCGAGCAGGCCACCACCGATCACCGCTGCGTGGCGGGCGCTGCGCGCGGTCTCGATCATGGTGCGGGTGTCGTGGATGTCGCGATAACCGATGACCCCCTTGAGATCCTTGCCGGGGATCGGCAGCACGAAGGGCTGCGAGCCGGTGGCGATCAGCAGGCGGTCGTACGGCGCCTCGGTGCCATCGACGGCAACCACGCGGCGGCGCACGCGGTCGATGCGCTCGATCGCGTTGCCCAGGTGCAGGTGGATGCCGTTGTCCTGGTACCAGGACAACGGGTTGAGCACGATGTCCTCGAATGCCTGCTCGCCGGCCAGCACCGGCGAGAGCAGGATGCGGTTGTAGTTCGGGTGCGGCTCGGCGCCGAACACGGTGATGTCGTACATCCCCGGGGCGAGCTTGAGCAGCTCCTCCACCGTGCGGATACCGGCCATGCCGTTGCCGATGACGACCAGACGGGGCTGCTGCACGGGTGCGTTCATGCGCATGCCCTCACAGACGCGCCGCGCCGGCGGCGGCCCACTGGTTGCGCCATTCACGCCGTACCCCCGCCAGCCAGGCCCCTGCCGCAAGCGCGCAGCCGGCGAACAGCCACAGCCCGGGCGCATAACTGCCGGCGTGCTGCTTGATCGCGCCAAGGCTGGCCGCCAGCACGAATCCACCGATGCCGCCGGCCATGCCGACCAGCCCGGTCATCACCCCGATCTGCGCGCCGAAGCGCTGCGGTACCAGCTGGAACACCGCGCCGTTGCCCGCGCCCAGGCACAGCAGGGTCAGCACGAACAGCGCCAGGGTCATGCTGGCGCCGCCGAGGCCGGTCGCCGCCGCGGCCACCAGCACGGCGACTGCGAGATAGACGCCCAGCAGCGAACGCGTGCCGCCGATGCGGTCGGCGATCACCCCGCCGATCGGACGCATCACCGAGCCAGCCAGCACGCAGGCCGCGGTCGCCCAGCCGGCGTGCTTGGCATCGAAGCCGAACTGGTCGTGGAAGTAGCCCGGCAGCGCGCTGGCGAAACCGGCGAAGCCGCCGAAGGTGATCGCGTAGAAGAACATGAAGCGCCACGAATCCCGGTTGCCCACCAGCACCCGGCCGTAATCGGCCCAGCGCCTGCGCGCCATCGCGCCGGGCGCTTCGCGGGCGACCAGCGCGAACACCACCAGCGCCACCAGCAACGGCAGCGCCGCCAGGCCGAACACGTTGCGGTAGCCGAACGTCGCCGCCAATGCGGGCGCGAACAGCGCCGCCAGCACGGTGCCGGAGTTGCCGGCACCGGCAATACCCATCGCCGTACCCTGGTGCTGCGGCGGATACCAGCGCGACGCCAGCGGCAGCGCGACCGCGAACGAGGCGCCGGCCACGCCGAGCAGCGCGCCCAGCAGCAGCACCTGTGCGAACGAGCCGACCCCGAAATGCCAGGCCGCCAGCAGCGTGGCGATCACCATGGCCTGCGCCAGCAATCCGGCGCGGCGCGCACCGATGTGGTCGGCGAGCATGCCCAGGAACAGCCGCAGCACCGCGCCGCACAGGATCGGCACGGCGACCATCAGGCCGCGCTGCTGCGCATCCAGGCCCAGCGCTTCGGCGATCTGCACCTGCAGCGGGCCGAGCAGGTACCAGACCATGAAGCTGAGGTCGAAATACAGGAAGGCGGCAAACAACGTCGGGGTATGACCGGATCGCCAGAACGAACGATTCATGCATCCATCTCCACGGTGCGGTGGCGAAAAAAAAGGCGCCCCTCCGGTTGCCCGGAAGGACGCCTTTGTCCTGGGCGCGGCGGGCCGCCATTGGCCCGCTGCGTCGTGCATAGGTTGTGCGGGGACGCCGTTGTCCCCGCAGGCTGTTACGCAATGGCCATGCCAGTTCTCCGCGTGATCAGCCCGCGCCGTCCAAGCACCTGATCGACAAGGGAATTGGCGGCCGGCGCAAACACCTCACCGGCAACCCCGGCAGGCGCGGCACGCCCCGAATGCGTACGCCTGCACCAGGGTTGTGCACTGCAGCAGTGCGGTCGCCGGTGTCGCGCCTACAGCTTGGGCCGACTGTCACGGGTGTCGGCGGCTGGCACTTCGACGCCGATGGCGGCCGCCGCGCGGCGATAGCTGTCGAGGCGATGGATGTCGCGCAGGCGCGCGGCGTCGATCGCGCCCTCCGCGCACCAGCCCCAGCGCACGAACTGCCGCACGAACCAGGCACCATCGGACAGCCAGGGGAAATTCACCGCGCCACCGCGGTGGAACGCCAGCGCCTGCGGATCGGCCGGATCATCGGCCAGGCAGGCCGCCAACCGCTGCGCGGGTGCGCCGATCAACCCGTCCTCGGCCAACCAGCCAGCGCATTGCCGGCGGTGCGCCGGATCCTCGTCCAGCCAGCGGCAGGCCGCGAGCACGCAGGCGACCAGGCGCTCGACCCGCTCCGGCTGCAGCGCCGCCAGGTCGCGGCGACAGGCCAGGGCCTTTTCCGGATGCCCGGGCCACAGCGCGCCACTGCGGATCACCACCCGCCCGTGGCCCTGCGCCTGCGCCACCGCCGCCCATGGTTCGCCGCTGCAATAACCATCGATCCGGCCCTCGGCCAGGGCGGCCGGCATCTGCGGGGGCGGGATCGACAGCGCGGCGATGTCGCGCATCGGATCCACCCCACGCGCCGCCAGCCAGTAATACAGCCACAGCGCGTGCGTACCGGTGGGAAAGGTCTGCGCGAGCAGCGCGGTGCGCGGCAGGCGCGCCAGCACCGCCGGCAGCGGCTCGCCGGCCTGCAGGGCGTCGGCCAGTGCGGTGCCCAGGGTGATGGCCTGGCCGTTCTGGTTGAGGGTCATCAGCCAGGCCATCGGCGCGGCGGGCCCGGCGATCCCCAGCTCGATGGCGTGGATCATGCTGGCCGGCAGGTGCGCGGCATCCACCTCGCCACTGAGCAGGCGATCACGCACCGCCGCCCAGGAGGCCTGGCGTTCCAGCTTCAACCGCAGGCCCTGCGCCCTGTCCAGGCCGAGCCGGCTGGCCGCCACCAGGGGCGCGCAGTCGATCAGCGGCATCCAGGCCACGCGCAGCTCGATCGGTGGCAGCTCGGTCGGCGATTGTCCGTTCATGCTCATCCCCAAAGCTCGGCCATGTCGAGAATCCGCTTCGCCACTTCCGCCAGCTTCAGGCCCTGCTTCATCGCCTGCTGGCGCAGCGCGGCATAGGCCTGCGCTTCGCTCATGCCACGCCGGCTCATCAGCACGCCCTTGGCGCGATCAACCAGCTTGCGATCCTCCAGCGCCTGCTGCACCTCGCCCAGGCGCCGGCGCATGCCCGACTCCTGCTCGAAGCGCGCCAGCGCGACCTGCACGATCGGCGCCAGCCGCTCCGGGGCCAGGCCGTCGACCACGTAGGCGGTAACGCCTGCGCCGACCGCGGCACGGATCAGCGCATCCTCGCCGTTGCCGGAGAACATCACCACCGGCCGCGGCGCGTGCGAATGCAGCATCGCCAGCTGTTCGAGCGTGTCGCGCGAGGGCGAATCGACGTCGATGATCACCACGTCGGGCTGGCCGGTCTCCACCGCCCGCAGCAGCGCGGCGGTACCGGCGACCTCGTCCAGCACCTCGTAGCCGGCCGACGCCAGCGCCTGGCGCAGCGCGCCGATCGGCTTGTCGGTATCGTTGACCAGGAGGACGCGCATGGCAGGCCGGCACGTGGACGTAGGCCGATGTTGCCATGCAACATGGCGATCCCGCGAGACCCTTCGCCCCACCCGAGCCAGGAGCCGGCATGGCGCTGTTCCCGATGTTCGTCGACCTGCGCGGCCGCCGCGTGCTGGTGATCGGCGGTGGCGAGGTCGCCGGCCGCAAGGTGCAGGCGCTGCTGCATGCCGGCGCGCGGGTGTGCGTGCATGCGCGCGAATGGTCGCCGCTGCTGGCCGGGCTGCTGGCCGAGGGCCGGCTGGAGCGCGTCGATGGCGCGTTCGATGAGGCCTGGCTCGACGAGGCCTGGCTGGTGGTCGCCGCCACCGACGACGATGCCCTGAACCGCCGCGTCGCCGAGGCCGCCGGGCAGCGCCGGCGCTGGGTCAACGTGGTCGATGACGCGACGCTGTCGTCCTACCAGGTGCCGGCGGTAGTCGATCGTGCGCCGCTGCAGGTCGCGATCTCCTCGGCCGGCGCGGCGCCGGTGCTGGCGCGGCGGCTGCGCGAGAAGCTGGAGATCGAGCTGGACGAATCGCTGGGCACGCTGGCCGGGCTGTTCGCCACCCACCGCGCGGCGATCCGCGCGCGCCTGCCCGACCCGGGCCTGCGCCGGCGCTGGTTCGACGCGGTGCTCGACGGGCCGATCCCGGCCCTGGTGCGCGACGGCAACCTCGATGGCGCCGGCCAGGCGCTGCTGCACGCGCTGGCCGAAGCGGAACCGGCACGCGTGGGCCACGTCGCCCTGATCGGTTGCGCCGGCGACCAGCCCGACCTGCTCTGCCTGCGCGCCCTGCGCCTGCTCAACCAGGCCGATCGGCTGCTGATGGCCGGCACGACGCTGCCGGCGGTGCTGGCGATCGCGCGCCGCGATGCCCACCTGGAACTGCATCCCTCGCTGGAAGCGGCGCAGGCGCGCCTGCTCGAATGCGCAGGTGCCGGAGAGCGCGTGGCCTGCCTGCGTGATGGTGGCTTCGCGGACGCGACCGGCGCAGCCCTGCTCGCGCGCCTGCACGAGGAAGCGATCGCCTGCGAGTCGATCGCCAGCGCGCGCGCCTGAGCCGCGCTACATCCGCTCGCCGGGCATGGCTGCGGCCTGCTTCACCCAGTCACCGAACTGCGCCTGGTCGAACTCGCCATCCTCGCCGACGTGCAGGTAGCGCACCCGGGCCTGCTTCGATTCTACCGGTGGCACCGGCACCAACGAGGCGCCATGGAAGAAGGCCACCTTCACGTAGCGCTCGAAGCAGTGGAAGGATAGGAACCAGCCCTCGCCGCCACTTCCATAGAAGGGCGAGTTCCACTTCACCGCCTTGCGCACGCCCGGCAAGGTGGTGGTGACCAGCGCATCCAGCTTCACGCCTACCGCGTGCTTCCAGCCGGGCATCGCGGCGATATACGCCTGCACCGGCGCATCGCCGTCACCCTTGGGGATCTGCGGATTGCCGCCCGCGAGCAGTTTCGGTTTCGTGGTCATCGTGCGTGTCTCCACCGCATGCGGCTTGATCCTGGCGCCATGCGCGTCCACGCCGTGCCAAGAAAAGGAAAGGCCGCCCGGAGGCGGCCCTTCCCCACTACGACGAGGCGGTGGGTTACCTGCGTGCGGCGCTGCTGGCATCGCGCGTGGCACGGAACTCGGAGTCGCTGCTCCAGTTCGGCCACTGGTTGGAATCGGCCAGCTGCATGCCGAGCGTGTACAGGATCGACAGGTCGCGCGCGGCGCCGGCGAAGGTCCAGTCCGGCTGCCACTCGTCACCCTGCTGGTGGTAGCGCTTGGCGGTGTAGTCGTCCGAGGCGGCCTTGCCGGCGGCGATGCCGCCGACTTCCCAGTCCTGGCCGGCGGAGTACGACAGCGCCGGCACGCCGCGCTTGGCGAAGGAGAAGTGGTCCGAGCGGAAGAAGTAGCCGGCTTCCGGCTTCGGATCGGGCGTGTAGCGCAGGCCGCGCGCGCCGGCGACGGTCTTCAGGTCGTCGAGCAGCTCGAGCTTGGCGGTGCCGTAGATGCCGAAATCACGCGAGGGCACGTTCGGGCTCATGCCATCCATGTTGATGACCGCGACGGTCCTGTCCAGCGGGTACAGCGGCTTGGAGGCGTAGTACTCCGAGCCGAGCAGGCCCTTCTCCTCGGCGGTGACCGCCAGGAACACGACCGAACGCTCCGGCTTCGGGCCGGCGGCGAAGCCGCGGGCCAGCTCGACCAGCGCGGCGGTGCCGCTGGCGTTGTCGAGCGCGCCGTTGAAGATGGTGTCGCCGTTGGCGTCCGGCTTGCCGACGCCGATGTGGTCCCAGTGCGCGCTGTAGACCAGGGTCTCGTCCGGCTTCCTGGCGCCTTCCAGGCGGGCCACCACATTGTGCGAGGTGATCACCTCGGACTTGACCGCGTACTTCGCGCTCAGGCCCTCGCCCTTGAGCTCGACCGGCTTGAAGTCGCGCGACTGCGCCTGCTGCTTGAGCTTGTCGAAATCCAGGCCGGACTGCTTGAACAGCTGCACGGCGAGGTCACGCTGGATCCAGCCCTCGATCTTCGGGTGCGCCGCGGACGGGTTGTCGCGGACCACGTCGAACATGGTGTTGGTGTTGGAGCTGGCCACCGTCGCCCAGCCGTAGGAGGCCGGCGCGGTCTCGTGCACCACCAGCACGCCGAGCGCGCCCTGGCGCGCGCCTTCCTCGTACTTGTAGGTCCAGCGGCCGTAATAGGTCATGCCCTTGCCGTCGAAATCGCCCTTGCCGGTCTCGAAGTCCGGGTCGTTGATCAGCACGACGGCGATCTTGCCCTTCAGGTCCACGCCCTTGAAGTCGTCCCAGTTGCGCTCCGGCGCCTTCACGCCGTAGCCGACGAACACCAGCGGGGCGTTGCTCACGTCCACTTCGCTGGAACCGTCCATGGCCGCGCGGATGGCCACTTCCTTGCCCTGGGTCAGCGGCTGCGACTTGCCCTTGAGGTCCAGCGCCAGCGACGGCGTGCCGACGATGTCGGCCTTGCGCAGCGGCACGGCCTGGGTCCACTGGCGCTTGCCGTCCTTCAGGTCGCCACCCGGCTGCAGGCCGGCGGCCTGGAACTGCTGGCTGAGGTAGGCGATGGTCTTTTCCTCGCCGGCGGTGGCGGGGCCGCGACCTTCGAATTCATCCGACGCCAGGACCTTCACGTCCCGGGAGATGCGCTGGCCGTCGAACTGCGGCGTCGCCGCGTACAGCGCCGTCGATACCGACAACGCCAGGATCCCCGCTACAAGTCGCTTCACCGCCCACCTCGAGATTTTGGATGTCCCGAGTGTAGGCGGGGCGGCCCGGCGATGGCATGTGACTTTCGGCGGGGGCGCCGCCGCGCCGGGCCTACAGCGCCGGCTCGAAGCCGTCCGCCGCCCCGACCCGCTGCAGCAGCCGGCGGCTGTGCGCGTCCAGCCCGGACAGGCGTACGTCCAGGCCCTGGTGGCGCAGGCGCTGCATGGCCGCATCCAGCGCGGCGACCGCGGTGATGTCCCAGAAGCGTGCGCGGCTGACATCGATGCGGACCTGGCGGCCGCCGACCTCGCGCGGGTCGAACGCATCCAGGAAGGCATCGGCCGAGGCGAAGAACACCTGGCCGGTCACCGTCCACACGTGCACGCCTTCGACCTCCCGGGCCTCCACGCGCAGCAGGCCGGCCACCTTGAAGGCGAAGAACACCCCGCTCAGCAGCACGCCGACACCGACGCCGGCGGCCAGGTTGTGGGTGGCGATCGTCACCGCCACCGTCGCCAGCATCACCGCCGAGGATGTGCGCGGATGACGCACCAGCTGGCGCAGCGAGCGCCAGTCGAAGGTCTCCACCGAGACCATCACCATCACCGCCACCAGCGCCACCACCGGCACCTTGGCCACCCACGGCTTGAGCAGCACCATCAGCACCAGCAGCAGCGCGCCGGCGAACAGCGTGGACAGCCGGCCGCGGCCGCCGTACTTCACGTTGCCCACGGTCTGGCCGATCATGCCGCAGCCGGCGATGCCGCCGAAGGCACTGGCCGCGATGTTCGCCAGCCCCAGGCCGGTGCATTCGCGGTTCTTGTTGCTGGGGGTGTCGGTGAGTTCGTCGACCACGCGCGCGGTCATCATCGATTCGAGCAGGCCGACCATGGCGATCGCCAGCGCGGGCATGGCGATGATGCGCAGGGTCTCCAGGTTCCACGGCACGCCCGGCCACTGCAGCTGCGGCAGCGCATCGGGCAGCTTGCCGAGGTCGGCGACGGTCTTCACCGGCAGCTCCAGGCCGACCGCGGCCAGGGTCAGCAGGCCCACGCACAGCAGCGGCGAGGGAATCGCCGCCAGGCCCGGCAGGCGCAGCCGCGGCAGGCCGTAGATCAGCGCCACGCCCAGCCCGAGCAACGCCCAGCTGGCGAGGTTGGCGCCGATCAGGTGCGGCAGCTGGGCCGAGAAGATCAGCACCGCCAGCGCATTGACGAAGCCGGTGCGCACCGAGCTGCTGACGAAGCGCATGAGCACGCCCAGCCGAAGCAGGCCGAACGTGACCTGGACCAACCCGGCCAGCAGGCCGGCCGCCAGCAGGTAGGGCAGCCCGTGCGCGGCCACCAGCGGCGCGGCGACCAGCGCCACCGAACCGGCCGCGGCGGAGATCATCGCCGGACGGCCGCCGGCGAAGGCGATCACGATGCCGATCACGAACGAGGCGAACAGGCCGACCTGCGGATCGACCCCGGCCACGGCGGCGAAAGCGATGACCTCGGGGATCAGGGCGAAGGTGGCGACGGCACCGGCCATCAGCTCGCGCAGGGGCGCGGCGCGCCATTGCGACAGTTCTTTGCGGATCAGGGACATGCGGCCGGCCAGGATCGGGGGGAGCGGGCGCGAGCGCCCGTCGCGGCAGGGCGGCGGCGCAGGCGGACGTGGGGAGGGCGCCATTGTCCCATGCGACCGGCGGTCGCGGTGATGCCGGGCCTGGCGGCGATCCCTGCCGATGGTCACTTTTCCGCGCCCGCGTGAAGGACTAGCCTCGGCAGTTCATCTCGTCCAAGGAGGACACCATGATCCGACCGCTGTCCCTGTTGATTGCCGGCGCCCTCGCCGCCGGTGCCGGGCTCTCCGCGCCGAACGCCACCGCCGCCCCGGCCTCGCTGGCCAAGGCAGCCCCGGCCGAAGCCGCCATCCCGGACATCGCGTACACCCGGTTCACCCTGCCCAACGGCCTGACCGTGGTGGTGCACGAGGATCACAAGGCACCGGTCGTGGCGGTCAGCATCTGGTACCACATCGGCTCGGCCGACGAGCCGGAAGGCCGCACCGGCTTCGCCCACCTGTTCGAACACCTGATGTTCTCCGGCTCGGAGAACCACAAGGGCACCTACTTCCAGCCGTTCGAGAAGGTCGGCGCGACCGACATGAACGGCACCACCTGGTTCGATCGCACCAACTACTTCGAGACCGTGCCGACCACCGCGCTGGATACCGCGCTGTGGATGGAGTCGGACCGCATGGGCCACCTGCTCGGCGCGATCGGCCAGGCCGAGCTCGACACCCAGCGCGGTGTCGTGCAGAACGAGAAGCGCCAGGGCGAGAACCGCCCGTACGGCCGCGTCGACCAGAACATCCTGTCGAAGGTGTTCCCGGCCAACCATCCCTACCAGCACGACACCATCGGCTCGATGCAGGACCTCGACGCGGCGTCGCTGGCCGACGTCAAGAAGTGGTTCATCGACAACTATGGCGCCGCCAACACCACCCTGGTGCTGGCCGGCGACATCACCGTCGCCGAAGCGCGCGCCAAGGCCGAGAAGTATTTCGGCGACATCCCGGCCGGCCAGCCGGTCGCCCGCCAGCAGCCGTGGATCACCGCGCTGCCCAAGCAGACCCGCGGCGTGCAGCACGACCATGTCTCGCAGCCGCGCATCTACCGCACCTGGGTCGCCCCGCAGCTGGGCAGCGACGATGCGGTCTCGCTGGACCTGGCCACCACCGTGCTCGGCGGCGGCAAGACCTCGCGCCTGTACCAGCGCCTGGTCTACCAGGACAAGCTGGTCGATGACGTGTCCGCGGCCATCCAGCCGTTCGCGCTCGCCAGCCAGCTGCAGATCCAGGCCGACGTAAAGGATGGCGTGGACCCGGCCAAGGTCGAGGCCGCCATCGCCGACGAGCTGGCCAGGTTCCTCGCACAGGGCCCGACCGCCGACGAGCTGCAGCGCGCCCAGGTCTACAACCGCGCCGCGTTCGTGCGCGGACTGGAGAAGGTCGGCGGCTTCGGGGGCAAGGCGGTGATCCTGGCCGAGGGCCAGGTCTACCGCAATGACCCGGGTGCCTACCGCAAGGACCTGGAGCGTGCCGCCGCGGCGACCCCGGCCAGCGTGCAGAAGGCCGCGCAGACGTGGTTCGGCAAGGGCGATTACCTGCTCACCGTGCTGCCGGCCGGCGACGGCTTCGACCCCGAGGCCGAGGACAAGGCCGTGGTCGCCCTGCCGGCCGCCGACGGCAAGCCGGCGACCCAGCTGCCGGCCAGCGCCGGTACGAAGTTCAAGGTGGCCAAGAGCCAGGTCGACCGCAGCAAGGGCGTGCCGGAAACCGACAAGTTCCCCAGCCTGAGCTTCCCGCAGCTGCAGCGCGGCAAGCTGAAGAACGGCGTGGAAGTGATCCTGGCCGAGCGCAATACCATCCCGGTCACCCAGGTCGAACTGCTGTTCGACAGCGGCTACGCCGCCGACCAGGGCGGCAAGCTGGGCACCGCGAGCTTCACCAACGCGCTGATGGGCGAGAGCACCAAGACGCTGGATTCGGTCGAGGTCGCCAAGCAGCGCCAGCGCCTGGGCGCGATCATGGGCAACGACTGCGACCTGGACGTGTGCAGCGCCTCGCTCAATGCGCTCAACGACCAGCTGCAGCCGTCGCTGCAGCTGTTCGCCGACACCGTGCGCAACCCGGCGTTCAAGGCCGAGGACATCGAGCGCATCCGCGCGCAGTGGCTGGCCGGCATCGCCCAGGAAAAGACCCAGCCCAATGGCCTGGCCCTGCGCACCCTGCCGCCGCTGATCTACGGCAACGGCCACGCCTATGCGATCCCGCTGACCGGCAGCGGCGACGAGGCCTCGATCAAGTCGCTGACCGCCGATGACCTGCGCCGCTTCCAGTCGCAGTGGCTGCGCCCGGACAACCTGCGCATCCTGGTCGCCGGCGATACCACGCTGGAGAAGATCATCCCGCAGCTGGACGCGGTGTTCGGCGACTGGCAGGCCCCGGCCGGCGCGGTGCCGACCAAGAACGTCGGCCACGTCGATGCGCAGGCCAAGCCGCGGGTGTTCCTGATCAACCGTGACGACGCCCCGCAGTCGCTGATCCTGGCCGGCCTGCTGGCACCGTCGACCAAGGCCCCGAACAACCTCGCCATCGGCGTGGCCAACGGCGCCTTCGGCGGCACCTTCACCTCGCGCCTGAACATGAACCTGCGCGAGGACAAGCGCTGGGCCTACGGGGCGCAGAGCTTCCTGATGGATGCGCAGAACCAGCGGCCGTTCCTGTTCTTCGCCCCGGTGCAGACCGACAAGACCGCCGAGTCCGCGGCCGAGGTGCAGAAGGAAGCGGTGGCGGTCATCGGTGACAAGCCGCTGACCCAGGCCGAGGTCGACAAGATCCGCAACCAGCGCATCCGCGCCCTGCCCGGCAGCTTCGAGACCACCGGTGCGGTGCTCGGCGCGATGGAGGCGATCGTCAAGTTCAACCGTCCTGACGACTACGTGCAGACCCTGAAGTCGCGCCTGGAAGCCATCGACCAGCCGGCCGCGCAGAAGGCCATCGAGGAAATCGTGCAGCCGAAGGCGATGACCTGGGTGATCGTCGGCGACCTCGGCAAGATCGAGGCGCCGGTGCGCGCGCTCAACCTGGGCGAGGTGCAGATCCTCGACGCCGACGGCAAGCCGGTGACCGGCAAGGCCGCGGCCAAGCCCGGCAAAAAGTAAGCGCGAGGCTTACGACAGCCGCGGGGCCCAGGCCCCGCGGCTTTTTTCATGCCGCACCGCCAGGCTCAGACGGCCTGCAGTCCGGCGGACTGGCGGAACGACCAGTGGTAGTCGTTGCCCTGGTAGACGGGCTGGGCGTTGCGGAACGCGCGGACCCGTTCCTCGTTGGTCGGCGCCTGTGGGCACTGGCCACGATCCACATGCTGCAGGGACAGGAAGGCCAGCGGCCCGAACACCGCCGGAAATGCCGTACTTTGTGTCTGCTTCATGATTGCACCCAAGGATTTCGCGGCCATCCACGAGGGAACTGCCGCCCTGCACTGAATCCCGGTGCCACCGCGTGCGGTGTCGCCTGCTTCCCCGCCTGCTGCGGCCATCCGGGGCCATCCCCCCGCCGGTATCGTTGGCGCATCGACGCGAAGCCGCGGTGAAGCCGGCCGCGCCAGGCTGCCCGCAGTGAAGCGATACGGCGCGAGGCCTTTCCCGCAACGCAATCATCGGTTGCCAGCGGCCGCTGCTCCGCGGCGTGGCTCAGCGACGGCAGTCGGCGGTCTTTTCGCGCGCGTACCACAGCGCGCGGCGCGCCAGGTCGTAGGCGCTGTCGGCCTGGCGCGGCAGCATCTGCTCGGCCATCACCGGATCGGCGCCCTTGGCGAAGGCGCTCTCCACGCGTTCCAGGTCGGCCAGGTGGGTGCGCACGGTTGCCAGCAGCGGCTGCACGCGCGCCGGCGTGCAACCGGCCATCTGCACCTGCGCCTGGGCGAGCGAATCACGGATGCGCCGGCTGGCTTCGCCGTCGTGGCCCGGCGCCTTCTCGAAGGCGATCGGCGCGGCCTTGTAGGCGTCGCCGGTCGCCTCGCTGCCGAGGTCCTGCTGGCGCTCGGCCAACGCGGGATTGAAGCGCACATCCGGCGGCGGGCGCGCCTTGGCCGGCTGGATCTCCGGACCGAAGATCGCCTTGTTGAGTTTCTTCATGCCACGGCCGATGCCCTGCAGGGCCAGGTCGCCGAGGGTGCCGTCGGTGGTCCAGTCCTTGTCGAACGAGGTGGGCTTGTAGTCGATCGGATTGGGTCGTTCGAGTACCTGCCGGGCACGCGCCAGTTCGCGCTCGTTGGTCGTGCCCGGCGGCGAGGCCGAGGGTGCGGCCAGCGGATCGATCGCGCTGCCTTCGGGCAGGCGGGCGCGGCCATCGCGCGCATACAGCGTGGCGGCCATGCGACTGTCGCTCGCGGGTACCGGGGTTGCCGGCGCGGGCACGGGCGGCGTGGCAGCCGGCGGCGTGGCGCGCGGGCGCTCGACCACCGCGGCAGGCGTGGGCGGCGTCGCCGGCGGAACGAGCGGTGGCAGCGGCGGCGCCGCTGGCGAGGCCGGCAACGGCTCGCGGGCCAGGAAGGTCACCTGCAGCGCCTGCTCGTGCTGCTGCACGCTGGCGCTGGGCGCATGCAGCAGCACGCGCACCATCAGCACCATCACCAGCGCGGTGAACAGCGCCGCGCCGGCGCGGTGCGCGAAGGTCTCGTCCCAGCTTTTACGATTCGATGCCGCCACGGAGTTCCGTTACCTGTCACGCCAAGCCCACGCGGCCTGCGCCGACGTCTCGTTCGCCCCGCATGATCGTCCCCAGGCCGAACGCGACAATCTAGCGATCGCCCTCGCCGGAAGCGTGTGAATTTCGTTGGACGCCCCGGCAGGTGCAGCGGGCGTTCACCTTCACAGGGCCGGCCGCTCCAGCGGCTGGCCCATCGCCTGGCGATAGCGCGCGTACAGGGTGAATACCTTGGCCACGTAGGCCTGGGTTTCCGCATAGGGCGGCACGCCGCCATAGCGGGCAACCGCACCGACGCCGGCGTTGTAGGCGGCCACCGCGAGGGTCCGGTCGCCATGGTAGCGTTGCAGCAACCAGCGCATGTGTCGCGCACCGCCATCTATGGACTGCTCGGCGGAGAACGGATCGGCCACGCCGTACTCGTTCGCCACTTCAGGCAGCAGCTGCATTACCCCCAGCGCGCCCTTCGGTGATATCGCGCGGGCATCGAAGCCGCTTTCGGCATGGGCGATCGCCCGCAGCCAGGCGTCTTCCACCCCGGTGCGCCGCGCCGCGGTCCGGAACGCCTTGGGATAGCGGTCCAACCGTGGCGCGCCGACCTGGCCCAGGCCGGCATGCGCCGGCTCGCCGGGCGGCGTGGCGACGGTGAAGCGCAGGTAGGGGCGCGAACCGGGCAGGTTACGCGTGGAATACACCAGCACGCCGTCCTGTTCGCGTTCGTACAGCACGCCGCTGAAGACACCGAAGCGGCCCCAGAGGTTCGGCGTCTGCACCGCGTTGTCATCAAGCACGTGCGCCTGGCAGCGCGAGCCCGGCTCGGGCGCGGTGGCCAGGCTGACGGTGCCGTCGCGCACGCAGCGATATACCGTGCGCGCCGCCACCGTCGACACGACCAATGCCAGGCAGGTCAGCAGGAGCAGCGACAGGAGGCGGGACGGGCGCACGTTCGGCAGGCGGGGACGACGGCAGGCGGAAGCGCCGAGCGCATCATCGTCCCGGCGCGTGGGCATGGGGTGATGACCGTGCGAGGAAGCGCAGGGCGGTCACCACGATGCGCTACGGCGGACCTGCGAGCATGCACGCACCTGTGCCCGGAGCCACCGCATGATCCCAAGACCCGCCCAGGATCGGTCCCCCGCCACGCACCGACCCGCGTGGCTGCTGGCGGCACTGCTCGCTGGCTGCCAAGCGCAGCCGCGCACGGAAGCCCCCTCCACCGCGATGGTCACCGCGCCGGCCGCGACCACGCCAGTGTCGCCGGACCAGGCGTGGCCCGAGCTGTTCGCCGCGGTGCAGGAAGCACGCCTGTTCGGCGACCAGAAGACCTTCCCGGACCTGCTCCCGCTGCAGGATCCGGCGCAGATCCGCGCGCGCTACCTGGCCCAGCGCGATCAGCCCGGCTTCGACCTGCGCACGTTCGTCGCCATGCACTTCCAGGCCGTGCCGCCGGCGACGACGCCGGCGCTGCCGACCGATGCCCCGCTCGCCGCGCACATCGATGCGCTGTGGCCGCTGCTATCACGCGACAGCCGCCACGCGCCGCCGCAGGGCAGCCAGCTGCCGCTGCCGCGCCCGTATATCGTGCCCGGCGGCCGCTTCGGCGAGCTGTACTACTGGGACTCGTACTTCACCATGCTCGGCCTGCATGCCAGCAGCCAGGGCAAACGCTCGCGCGACATGCTCGTCGACTTCGCCGCGCTGGTGGACGCGTGGGGCCACATTCCCAACGGCACCCGCAGTTACTACCTCAGTCGATCGCAGCCACCGTACTTCTCGCACATGGTCGAACTCGAGGCCACCGATGACGCCGCGCTGCGGGTGCGCTACCTGCCGCAGCTCAAGCGCGAATACGCCTGGTGGATGGCCGGCGCCGACGGCCTGGCGCCCGGCCAGGCGAGCGAGCACGTGGTGCGCATGGCCGACGGCAGCGTGCTCAACCGCTACTGGGACGCGCGTGACACGCCGCGCCCGGAAGCATGGCTGCATGATCGACAGACCGCCGCGGCCGCACCCGCACGCCCTGCCGCGGAGGTCTATCGCGACCTGCGCGCTGGCGCCGAGAGCGGCTGGGACTACTCATCGCGCTGGCTGGATGATCGTGCCACCCTGGCCACGATCCGCACCACGGCCATGGTCGCGGTGGACCTCAACAGCCTGCTGCACCACCTGGAAACCACGATCGCGGTGGCCTGCGAGCAGGCCGCCGATGCGGGCTGCGCGCGCGAGTTCCGTGCGCGCGCACAGGCCCGCCACCACGCCATCGACACCTACCTGTGGGATCCGGCCGGCTATTACGCCGACTACGACTGGCAGCGCCAGCGCCGCAGCAGCCAGCTCACCGCCGCCACGATGTATCCCCTGTTCGTCGGCATCGCCTCGCCGGCCCAGGCGCGGGCGACGGCGCACACGGTCGAGGCCAGGCTGCTGACACCGGCGGGCATCGCCACCACCCTCGAACGCACCGGCCAGCAATGGGATGCACCCAACCTGTGGGCGCCACTGCAGTGGGTCGCGGTGGACGGCCTGCGCCGCTACCACGAGGAGGCGCTGGCGCGGCGCATCGGCGCTGGCTTCCTGGCCCAGGTGGAGGCGGTGTACGCCCGCGAACACAAGCTCGTGGAGAAGTATTCGAGCGACCAGGGAAGCGGCGGCGGTGGCGAATACCCGCTGCAGGATGGCTTCGGCTGGAGCAACGGTGTCGCGCGCCAGCTGCTGGTCCTGTATCCGCCCAGGCAGCCGTGAGCCGCGCGGCATGCAGCCCGGACCGCCTTGCGTGAAGGCGGCCCGGGCCGTTGGCGAACGCGCGCGCCCCCGCGCGGCACCCCGGACTACTTGTCGACCGTGATCTCCACGCGGACACGGCGATTCGGCGCCAGGCAGCGGATCAATGCAGCCCGGTTGCGGTCATTGCAGTGCACCACCGGATCGGCCTCGCCACGTCCGTATGCCTCGATGCTCGCAGCCGGCACGCCCTTGCTGGCCAGGTACTGCTTGACCGCGTCGGCCCGCCGCTGCGACAGGCGCAGGTTGTAGGCATCGGCGCCCATCCGGTCGGCATGGCCGGTCAGGCGGATGCGTTGCAGGCGCTTGGCGTCGGTCAGCGCACTGATCACCTTTTCATCGAGCGCCTGCGTGCCCTCCGGACGCAGCCGGGCGCTGTCGAACTCGAACAGCATGTCGGTCGACAGATCGACGGTGCTGACCTCCTCGGCGGCAGGTGCCAGCGGCGTCTCCGGTGGGCTCACCAGGTCCGCGCAGGCCTGCGGCTTCCAGAAGAACGAGCGCGACAGCATGGCGTTGTCGTACAGGATCTTGTACTGGCAGGTGGTTTCGCCGCCGCGGCCATCGGGCAGCAGGAACACGAAGTTCCATTCGTGCACGCCGGCCATGCCCTCGCGGTACTGCGGATGGCCGATCAGCTGGTAGATGTCGGTCTTGCTCATGTCCGCCTTCACCTGGCGCAGCTTCTCCAGGTCGGGGCGGATCGTCTCCGGCACGATCGGGCGCGCGTCGCCCACTTCCGGCCAGACCGGCTGGTCGCTCTGGCCGTCACGGACCTTGCCGTAGCTGCCGCAGCCGGCCAGCAGGCCGAGCGCGGTCAGCACGCACGCCCACCGGGGGGCGTTGTTGGAACTCAACATGGTTCACTTCTCACCGAAAGGCGGCGGCACGTCGGTGCCGCCGCGGGAATCCGATACGGCGGGACGGATCCGTGGATCCGCCCCGCCGCAACCTCGCAGGTGCCGCTGCGTCAGAAGACGTAGCCGACGCCGACGCGGTAGACCGGCTCGTCATCCTTCGCCGCCGAGACGCCGGCATTGAAGTTGAAGCGACCGTTGTCGCTCCAGCGCGACAGGCCCACGCCCAGCGCCGCTTCGCCGCGGTACGAGGCCACGCCGGCATTGACCGCGGTGCGGCCCGGCAGGTACGGCGTCACGTTGACCAGCGCCGAAGCGGCCGCAATGCCGCGGTTGACCTGGCGGTTCATCTGGTCGACGTCGCGGTTGATCGTGTTCCAGACGTCGGCGACCTTGCTGTCGGTGTAGTCCTTGGCCGACTGCACGCCCTGGTTCATCTGGCGCACGTTGACCGCATCGGTATCGGCCGTGCCGTTGGCGACGTTGGCGATCGCCCGCTCGCTGCCCGGCGCCCCCACCGATACGGTGCCGGCACGGTCGGCGATCGAGTTGCTGCCCAGGGCGACCGCGTTCGGCGCTTCGGCCTGGACCTGGGCGCCATTGCCCACGGCCACGCTGCGCTCGCCCAACGCCTTGCTGTCACCGCCGACCGCGACGCTGCCGCTGCCGTCGGCCCCGCTGCTGGCATCGGCCCCTGGTCCCTTCACGCTGACGTAGGGCACGTTGCCGGCGGCGTTCTTCAGCCCTTCCTCGGTCTTGGTCACGCGACCATCCAGGCCGTTGATCTGGCCCTGCAGTGCGTCACGCAGCGTGGCGATCTGCCCGCCGTTGACGGCCTGGCGGCTGCCCGCGGCGATATTGCCGTCGGCGACGTTGTTGAGCACCGTGCCCGCCGCGCCGCCAAAGGTGACCGCGCCCCTGCTGCTGCCTTCGTCGTAGACGACGGCCTCCAGGGTGCCGCCATTGCCGCCGACCAGGCCAGCCGTCTTCAGCTGCTTCAGGTTCACCGCTTCGTCGTCCGCCTCGGCCGCGGCGACATTCTTCAGCCGCACCGGCGTGGTCGACCCCTTGCCCCCCAAGGTGATGGCGGTCTTGCCGGCATCGTCGTAGGTGACCGCAGCGACCGCGTTGCCCTCGGCATCCACCAGGCCGGAGGCCTTGAGCTGCGAGACGTTGACCGCGTCGGTGTCGGCGGTACCGGCCTTGACGTTGGACAGCGTGGTGCCGCCGGCACCGCCGAAGGTGACCTTGCCGTGGCTGTCGTCGTCGTAGGTGATGCCCAGCGCGCTGCCGGTGCCGGCACGCGCGTCCACCGCCTTCAGCGCCTCGTCCACCGTGGCATAGCTCCCCCCGCCGACGTGGTAGGTCGGCTGGTTCACGCTGCCGTCGGCGGCCACCGCCGCACCACCGCCCAGGGCGGAGGTCACCTGCTTGAGCTGCGAGACATTGACCGCGTCATTGTCGGTCTGGCCCGCCGCCATGTTGACGATGCGGCGGGTGTTGGCCGGGTTCTGGATGGTGATCCGCTTGCTGTCCTTGTCGAAGGACTGGAACGCGACGGTCCCGTCATTGCCCACCGAGATCACGTTGGCCTGGTTGGCCACCGAACCGGTACCCAGCGCCACGGAATCAGTGGCGGCCTCGGTCACGATCGCCTGCGCACCCACCGCGGTGGTCTTGGCGGTCAGGGCCTGGGAGTCGGCACCGATCGAGATGGAACCGGCGTACGACGCGACCGCGGTATCGCTCGGCGGCGTGGAACCGGCGCCATCACCACGGCCCGTGGCCCGCAGGTAGTTGTTGGCATAGAACTCGACACGATCGGCGTTGGTGTCGTCGTACTTGGTACCCGAGCCCTGGCTGGCGGCACGCGTGGTGGCGATCCCCAGCGGGGAGACGCGCTCTTCTTCCGGGAACAGCACGATCTGCGGGGCGCCGGCAGGCGTCCGCAGCGAGCTGCCGGCGACGTTGCCGAAATTGCCCGCGGCGTCGGAAATTTCCTTGACCTGACCCAGGTTGGCGGCATCGGTATCCTGGATGGCCTCGGCGACGTTGGAAATCACCGTGCCCTTCGGCAGGAAACCCTTGGAGCGGTCGCCATCGACGAAGAAGCGGCTGTTGCCGGTGCCCTTGTCCAGTTCGATGCGCGGCAGCCCGGCCTCGACGCTACCGGCGACATAGGTGATGCCACGCAGCACGGTGCCGGTCTTCAGGTCGAACAGACCCGACTGCGCCAGCTGGCTGATGTTCACCGCATCGGTGGCATCCGCGCCGGCCGCCACGTTGACCAGCTTCTGGCCGGCGGCATTGGCTTCGCCGTTCGGACCGTTGAACAGCACGGCCTTCTGGGCCTTGCCGTCGGCATCGATCAGCCCCGAGTTCTTCAGCTGGCTGACGTTGACCGCATCGGTATCACCGACGCCGGCCTTGAGGTTGCTGATGGTCGTGCCGCCCGCGCCTTCCAGCGCGATCGAGGTCTTGCCGGCGTCAGCGTACTTGACCGCCAGCGCGCTGCCC